>MWVX01000295.1_pt1 | contig 14779 bp, 13 predicted proteins | sample 1047311 | NCBI WGS metagenome assembly MWVX01 (sample SAMN06349984, study PRJNA376086) | soil metagenome | isolation source: MtG-4 sample Antarctic (ecotone) soil | place: Antarctica | collected 2015-01-13 | reverse complement strand
CATGAGTAAGTACAGGTACACCGGCTATCATGGATTCTAAATTATCCATACTTAGCCCCGAGTATGTAAAGTCTATTGTGGCATAGGCAGACAATGACAGATCACTTGTATTTTCATTCATATCCCCGATGATTAGAACTACATCATTGCGGTATTTATAATTTTGAATCTGCAAGGCGGATTCTTTTATATTTGTAGTGGAGGCTATTACCAACTGCCAGTCACTCTGCTGCCTTTTTTTAAATATAGAAAAAGCTTTAAGAAGATTTGTAATCCCATATAAATTTTCATCTTTCACTTTATAAAAAAAATATTCTTTACCGCCGGTATTTTTTTCTTTTACTCTTTGCTTTTGTTGATCGTTTCGGCTTTGAATAACATCCCTTGGCGCAGAAGGGACAATTACAATCTGTTGCTGTGAAATTTTGAACAGCTTGCAAATTTCATTTTTTATTTCATCAGTTGTCGCCACGAGTAAACCTGCTTTATTTATATTTTTTTTCAATTTTGTAAGTAGGTTTTGCCGATGCTGATTAATATTTAATGCTGGAAAAAAGATAAAGTCCAGATCAGCAACGAGAAGGCATTGAGCGCTTTTTTTATGATAAATGCTTTGTGTAGATATAATAAGATCAATTTTATTTTTTTTTATTAAAAACAAAAGTTTGATCCGCAGCCAAAGATTTGAAAGTGCCGAAACACCCAGTCTGCTCCCTATTTTTAAAACAATGATATTCTCAGATGCAAATTTTGGCAGTAGACTTTTGTCGTCATTAAAATAATAAAACCGCTGTTTCGGATTTTGAACAGCTAGTCTTTTGGCTATTTCCAAAAGAAAAAGCTGTGCTTTGGAACCATAGCTGTTATGCGTGTTATCTATTCCAATGATCACGGGATTAAAAATACATCAAAGGGATTTTCATGTTCTATCTTTCAGGACGAATCAAATCACACCTTTCGCATTTCCAATAAGTCCGTTTGTGTAAGATTTTCACTGCATATTATATGTGTTTTAGTTTTGTCATGTCAAACTTTTAAACCACAACTTCTCAAGAAAATTGTATGAAATTTTTAATATTCCTTTTTTCATTTTCACTTTTAGCCTTCACCTCAAGTGCCCAAAACGTAACGGGTATGGCAAAAGATGTTAAAGGTAAAGCACTCAACGGGGTCACTATTTCTTTATTAAAAGATTCAACAGTTGTAAAACTTGCAGCCACTATTGAAACAGGCCATTACCAGTTTAATACAGTTGAACAATGCGTCTATCGTATTCAGTCAACTTATGTTGGGCATATTGCCGTAATTTCTAAGCCTATTACCGTTTCCATTGATGATGTACGCATTGAAGTTATTATGCTTACAAAAGCATCTGGTAATATGACAGGCGTAACGGTAACTGCAAGGAAACCTTTGGTAAAAGTAAAGGCGGGCAAAATGATATTAAATGTAGAGGGCACGATCAATGCGACCGGCAGCGATGTGATGAATTTATTGCGGAAATCACCGGGCGCTCTTCTGACAAAACAATTCGTTTCGAATAAAGTTGACGGTTCAATCAAGCATAAACAGCCGAACCATACATCTCTTCACGAAGCTCTTTCACACGTTTATCTTCCAAATATTCATCAAAGGTCATTAAGCGGTCAATGATGCCCTTAGGCGTCAGCTCGATCACACGATTGGCTACTGTTTGCATAAACGTATGGTCATGCGACGTAAGTAAGACGATGCCCGGAAAATTCTGACAACCTTCATTAAAGCTTTGAATGCTTTCCAGATCAAGGTGATTCGTGGGTTGGTCAAGTATGATGAGATTAGGGTTTTGCAACATCATGCGACTCAGCATGCAACGCACTTTTTCACCTCCGCTCAGCACATTTGTTTTCTTTAAAATATCATCACCGCTGAATAACATTTTACCTAAAAAACCACGTAAAAATGGTTCATCTGCATCAGTAACATGTGGCGGTACATATTGACGAAGCCAATCTATCAGGCTCAATCCGTTTTGAAAAAATTCATTGTTCTCAAGCGGGAGGTAGGCCTTTGTAATTGTAGTTCCCCATTCTATCTTACCGGCATCAGGTTTCAGGTTGCCATTGATAATTTCAAAAAAGTTAGTCACCGCCAGTGGATCGCGGCTGAGAAAAGCAATTTTTTGTCCTTTGTTCACGCTGAAATTGGCTTTCACAAAAAGCTTACGGCTTTCAACAGATGAACTCAGATTTTCAACATTTAATATTTGATTTCCAACTTCACGAAGTGGTTGAAATATGATTCCGGGATAACGCCTGTTGGAAGGTTCGATCTCTTCGATATTTAATTTTTCCAATGCTTTTTTGCGGCTGGTAGCCTGCTTGCTTTTAGATGCATTAGCAGAGAAGCGAGCAATGAAGTCTAGCAGTGCGGCCCTTTTATCTTCAGTTTTTTTATTCTTGTCACTTATCTGCCGCGCCATCAATTGAGAAGACTCATACCAAAATGTATAGTTACCAGTAAAGATTTTTATTTTTTGACGATCTACATCCGCCACATGTGTGCAAATCGCATCGAGAAAGTGCCTGTCGTGCGATACTACGAGTACAATGTTTTCATAATCAGCTAAAAAGTTTTCAAGCCAGCCGATTGTTTCTATGTCCAGACCGTTTGTAGGCTCATCCAATAATAATATATCAGGATTCCCAAAAAGAGCTTGCGCAAGTAGCACCCGCACCTTCATGTTGGAAGGAATGTCTTTCATCAGCGTTTGATGGTATTCTTCACGAATTCCCAAATCATTCAGAAAGGTAGCGGCATCACTTTCTGCTGTATAACCACCCATTTCCCCAAATTCAGCTTCCATGTTACCGGCACGTATATAATCGTCTTCAGTAGCATTGGGGTCAAGATAAATGGCATCTTTGTCGTGCATTACCTTCCACATCTTTTCATGGCCCATCAGCACTGTATTGAGTACAGTTATTTCATCGAAAGCGAAATGGTTTTGACGTAGTACCGCCATGCGTTCACCTGGCGTAATATCTATTGACCCTTTATTGGGCTCAATTTCACCGCTCAATATTTTTAAAAAAGTTGATTTACCAGCCCCGTTAGCGCCGATCACACCATAGCAATTGCCTTTGATAAAGTTGAGGTTTACCTCGTCAAAAAGAACCCTTTTGCCAAAGGAAAGAGTCACATTGTTCACAGAGATCATTGCACAAAAATTGAGGCGCAAAGGTAAGATTATAGACCTTGAAAAAAGCAATAACTCCGGTCGACCTGAATCTAATCTTCCTCTGAAAACATGAAAAAGAGGAGCCGCCTGAGAATTATTACCGGCTTTCACGAGTTAAGTGCTGGCAACATACTTGCATAATCACTTCTAAATATTCAAAAATGAAAAAGTTGATCTCCATTTTGATAGCCTTTGCTTTGCTCGGTGCATGTAATAATTCTGACCAGGGAGGTACAGTAGATGATGGCATCAAAACGCTTGATTCTAACGGAGCCTTGCAGGATACGGCCCCTATGCAATCAAGTCCCACTATCGATACAGCAAGGGCTGATGACCGGGTGGATACCGAAAGAAGGGATACTTCTGTACGAAATTAAAATTTATATCACCTGGATGAAGAATTTTTGTCAGATTCTAAGAAATCATTTCAATAATTATGCGCACAATGTATATGTTTTTCAGATTAAGATAATCCATTAGGCATCCGCATTAGACTTTTCAGTAACAGCTGGTGCCGGCGGAGCTTCCACTATAGCATTTAACTCCTGTTGTCCACGCTTCTCTATCATACGAATAACTTTCAGAGACAAAACAAGCCATAAAAAACCCATGGCCAACCCTGCACTTACATCGCTGTAATAATGTCTACGTAAGTATAGGCGGCTTAGGCTGATCAGCAGAATCCAAAGAATGAGCAGGATAATTATTATCCATTTTACTGTTTTGTTTTTTACAGAATGCCAGGTGATATAGGCAAGCAGTCCATAAAAGGTAACAGCCATCAGGGCATGCCCGCTTGGAAAACTAAAATTCTTTGCTTCTTCTAATAATTGCCCTTCAGGCCTGTCACGGGAGAATATTTGCTTCAACCCGAACATCAATAATAAACTGCTGATGGCAATGGTAGGCACTTTGATAGAATACCATTTATGTTTTTTTATAAGATAATAAGCGATCATCAGGAGATTGGCAGGTATCAGAAATTCATGTTTACCAAAGAAAGTAATGAAGTTCATGATACTGGTATTCGTCTCATTAATATAGGGTTTCAGGTAGTCAAATACCTTATCATCCATCTCTTCATTCCTTAATACAAAAACATTGCGTGTTATAAATATGAATGCAAAAATTGCCGCAAAAAATACTGAAAAAATGACGATCATTTCCACAGATAATAATGCTACACCGGCCCAGAATTTTTTTACTCCTTTTGATAATCGTCGAAACATAGGTATTGTTTTATAAACAACCTGCAAGCGTTGTTTTAAATTTCAAATTACGAAATTTATATAAGTAAGGTTAGAAACAATCACTGATACACTCAGGAAAACTATGTGCTCATCTTATATTTTTTTATATTTCCATTTTCCCTTTTTGAATAATATATAAGCGGCTATGCATATAGTTGTTTCTGCAACAGGTATAGCAATGAACACACCTAATGGGCCCATATCTAATACGATAGCTAATAAATAAGCAAGTGGAATTTGGAATCCCCAAAAACCAATGAGGTTGATCCATGTGGGTGTCCATGTATCACCTGCACCATTAAAGACATTGGCCATCACCATTCCTATTCCATAAAATACATAGCCTGCACTGATGATGAGTATTGCAAGTACTGCATAATCCTGGACTGCACCATTGGCTGTGAAAAAAGAAATAATATAATCCGCACTTGCAAAAAATAAAAGTGATACAACTGCCATGAAAATGATATTATATTTTGCTGATTTCAGTACAGAATCTTCTGCACGTTGCAATTCTCCCGCACCTAGATTCTGACCTACCAAAGTAGCTGCGGCATCGCTTAATCCCCATGCAGGAAGAATAAAGAACATTACTATGCGAATAGCGGTTTGATAGCCTGCTGATGCTTCATCACCTCCTGTTTCAGCTACTATCTTAGCCAGAAAGATCCAGCTACATGAAGCAATAATGAATTTGAAAAGTTCCCGGCGATGCTATATTAATTACGGAACGTATGAGTGCTCCATCCCAATTGAAGTGATGCGTTTTTATTTTTATAATACTCTTGCCACCAAACAGGTGATACATCTGGTAGAGTACACCAATGCCCCGGCCTGTAGTAGTGGCTATAGCGGCACCCATCAATCCCATGGCCGGTATAGGTCCGAAACCCCTGATAAGTAAAGGGCATAAAATAATATTACAAATATTGGCCAACCAAAGACTTTTCATGGCCATAGAAGCATCTCCGGCACCTCTGAAAATACCATTAATCATAAAGAGAAGCATAATGACCATGCAGCCCCCCATCATGATTTTTATATATGGTGTACCTATCTGCACGCTGGCTTCTTCAGCACCCATCAGGCGAAGAATATCAGCAGCATATATATATCCTGCAATAGATATGACCAGTGTGACAAGGATAGAAAGAATAATAGCTTGTGTTCCTGCTTTTGCTGCTCCTTCAGGATTCTTTTCGCCTACACGCCTTGCCACCAGCGCTGTAGCAGCCATAGAGATTCCTATAGCCAGTGAGTAAATAATGGTTAACACGGATTCTGTAAGACCTACCGTTTGTATTGCATGGCTGCTGTCCGGTAAATGCCCGACAAAATAAAGATCTACGATTGCAAAAACACTTTCCATCATCATCTCCATGATCATGGGTATGGCCAACATAAAAACGGCTTTACGAATACTACCTATTGTATAATCCTGTGGTTCGCCATTGATAGCGCTCCTAATGAATGATAAATAATAAGTGAGTTTATTATTATAAGTGAAGGGTTGCGACATGATAAAAATGGGAAGTTAATAAAATAGATAAATGTCTGAATGAAGTCTCGTTCAAAAAAAAGTGGTAAGGATTATCAAAATGAGCAGGAGACCGGGGTCATATTCTTAAGTTAGATTGAAGAAAATTTTAAAGCATGACTATTTTATATTCAATCAGGAAAATCAGGAGGGTGCTGCGATAGCTTACTGCATGAGCTCATCTAGATACAATTGTATATATGTCTCCATTTCTTTTCGTTTATACTGCATAATAAACCGGGGATGAGGCAGGGGAATAATTTTTTGAAACCAGCCTTTTTGCTCATTCAGATGCTTCAGGTACTTGTAGTTTTTTTCACCACCGATTGCAAAACATCGTGTTCGGTCCAGGTTGAAGGCTACAAGCTTTTCAAGATTTTGAATGATAAAAGGCTCTACAATTTTGAGCAATTCTTTGTCATCATAATAATTAATATTTTTTCCATCCTTTATAAAACCCAGGGGGGAAACCGACCCGATAAAAAACTTTTTATAAAAATCGCCAGGGCCGCCATATGCTCCGATTATTTTGTAAATAAATTCTGCAGATAATTCTGATCCATTAGGGAAAGGATGAGGAATACAGCAATTTTCCCTCAACTGTCGGGGCCCCGTAAAATTTACGCCCGTTACACCTGCGCCGAATCTTCCGGGATTTATGCCAAGTAATAGGATGCGTGGCTCTTTATCACTATAATATTTAAGCAAAAAACATTTTACAATATCCATTACTTGTCTATTCTGTTGCGGGTAAAGCCATTCAATATGATGAGGCAGGGCAAGGGGTGGTGAGAGTTCAGAGTAAAATGAATAAAGATGTTTAGCCCAGGTCATGTGAAAGAGGATGGCCAAATCTACTTTTTATATGATTTAGAAATCTGGAAATATTTCACAAGGAATGGAGCTTAGCCTGGGCTTTCTGTTTATTGAATGTAATGGAAGTAAAATAAGAGTATAAAGAGAAGTTGGGGCAGCATAAAAAAAACCCCTCTTTTGGAGGGGATCATTTTGGCGTGTAATTTTTTAAATGTTTAGTTTTCGGGTCGGAACGCAGGCATTCCATGGGATTGGATAAAAGGTTCTTCGATGGGTGGATTAAAAACGGATTTTCGAGGATAATGTTTTTATTTTCAATAATTTTTTAAAATAGAAGTTGACTGATATTGGATTTATCAATTGGTTTTTTCAAGGATTGGATACAACTTTTAGAAATTTGGTTTTTCAGGATATGGATATGATTGATATTTAATCAATCAACTTCTGATACAAATGTATAGTTTAGTATAAGCTTGTGCAATCGGATTAGTGCCCTATTTAACTACTAGGGAATTTACCCCAATAATCGTATTTATACGAGTACTAAAGAAAGAAGTACCAATTGATTCTGATACTTTTTTTTGAATCAATCTCTCATTGTAAGATATCAGATTACTGTTTGTAGCATTCAATTGCATCAAAACACTAAATTGTACATGTGAATTTGAAAAAGGCATGGTACACAATGGGAAAAATGGCATTACCACGCCAGGTATATTCCACTCTATCCATTTTGGCTTTGGTATTGTCTGAGTCGCGATCTATGTGGTTATTTACACCCTCTATAATGATAGCTAGCTTTATTAGCGTACATCTCCGGGACTTACACCGAATTCTTCTTTGAAACATTTTGAAAAATAACTATGGCTGTTAAACCCTACCTGGTATGCAATTTCAGATGGATTGCCTGCTTTTTTTTGCAATAATTCTTTGGCTCTTAATAAGCGGGTATGGCGTAACACTTCACTGGGTGATTGACCTGTAAGTGCTATCAATTTTCTGTGCAACTGGCTTCTGCTCATAGCAACTTTTCGGGACAGCTCTTCTACCCCAAAATCTTCTTCACTCATATTTTTTTCAATGGACTGCATTACATTGGTGAGAAACTTTTCATCAGTGCTATTTGCAGCTACTTCAGAAGGCTTCATTAGAATCTCTCCTGCAAACCTTTTGCGAAGTAATTTTCTTTGTTGTAATAAATTACCAATGCGTATCATTAATTCCTTTGCATCAAAAGGTTTTATCAAATAATCATCTGCGCCTGTCTCCAGGCCTTCCAGCTTATATGGCTGACCTGCTTTTGCTGTCAATAGTATTACCGGTATATGGCTTGTACGTTCATCTTTTTTCAATTTGGTCGTCATTGCAAAACCATCCATTAAGGGCATCATCACATCAGATATAATTATATCAGGCACATCATTTATTGCTTTTTCCAATCCTTCTTTTCCATTGCCTGCTTCTGACACCTGGTACTGCTGCTGAACGGTTTCTTTGATAAAACTACGCAGGTCATTATTATCTTCCACAATTAGCAGGAGCGGCAATTGAGATTGCATAGATTCCTTGTTGACTGATAATGGCTCTTCTTTTTCATATGACTTATTAATGAATACTTGTTCTGCATGCCATTCACCATATACCAATTCATTTTCTTTAAACAAGTTTTTATCAATTGGCAGGCTGACTTTAAAACGGCTTCCCTTCCCGGGCTCACTGCTTACACTTATTTGTCCCCGATACAAGTCAACCAACTCTTTTACCAATGCCAGTCCTATTCCCGACCCTTTATCTTCTGTTCCTTCCACCTGATAAAAGCGATCAAATATTTTATCAAGTTCTTTTTTTGAAATACCAGGACCGTTGTCTTCAATAGAAAAACGTAAACGACCTTCCTCTGCATCCACCATTACAGAAACGGATCCTTGCTCAGGTGTGTATTTAAATGCATTGGCAAGAAGATTAGAAAATATCTTTTCCAGTTTGTCTTTATCAAAAAATACGATGTGTGTTTGCTCCGGAAAATGTACATGGTAATGAATGCCTTTCCTTTCCGCCATTGATTCAAAAGAGCCTGTCAGTATTTTTAATAATTGCAATACATCTCCCTTAATAATCTGCAGTTTCATTTTGCCGGAATCCAGTTTCGAAAGATCAAGTAGTTGGTTTACCAGTTCCAGTAATCGGTCTGTATTGCGCCGCATAGTTTTAAGATGACGCACCGGAACATTCACAATTCCTTCTTTACCTTTTAGTGTTTCTTCAATCTGTTGAAGTGGTCCTTGAATCAATGTAAGAGGAGTACGAAACTCATGGGAGATGTTGGCGAAGAAGCGGCTTTTTATTTTATCCATATCCATTACTTTTTCTGCCTCCGCTTTTTCTTTTGCAGATTGTTTAAAACGATAAGCAATTGCAAAAAATATAATGATCATCATACCAACCTGCGCAATAATCCATGGGTTAAAAACCCAATCCGGTAATAACTGCATATTCCATAATAAACCTAAAAACTGAAATGAAAAAAGCCATAGCACCGCACCGCCAATCCATTTAGCATATAAGTTTTTTACAAAAGCCAGCCTTAAACCAATGCCAAACATAGAAATAAAAGCCAGCAGGGGGATAATAACTGGAAGTTCAAAACGGGGGTTTACCTGAAGTAGTATATTTGATACGATTGCGAATAAAACAATAAATAAAATAAATCCTGCGATTATTTTATCCCAAAGAGGTAAAAGCTTTTTCGTTTGTACAAATGACCTGATGAACATTAATACACAGATATTGAATAATGATGTAAGAACAGAAAAAGCATGAAACTGTAATACCGGATACTCTCCAAAGAACCATTGGGTTAAATAATTTAAGGGATGCAACAAAAGCATATGTAAGCTTAGGCATGCCGACATAAGCGTAAACCAGATAAAAGGGTTTTGCCTGGTTATTAAGAAAAATACCATGCCGAAGAAAAATAAAATACTCATAATGCCCATGTACACCAAGCCGGCACTATTTGTACTTCCATTAATTGAACTGCCTGGTGGTGGGATTACAATCATTTTATGCTGCAGCGAAAAACCAAATTTCGGCGGAACAAAATTTTTGGTGCGTTGTATACGCCAGTAAACAGCAATAACTTCTTCTTTCTTTAATTCTATCGGAAAAAGATTTTGATTAACAGGCCTCCCAACAGGACGCTGAGAAACAGGATTTAAATTACCGGTAAGATAGTGGTGAATCACCTGGTTGTTTTTTATTATCCATACTTCAGCAAGATCATTTCCGTTACTTAAGCCCGATGTGGCATCAAATGGCAAACCGATAAAAAACTCACCGGATGAAAAAGTAGGCGCAATATTTATTTTGCACCACCAAGCACTGTAAGGGTCAGGTTGTGTCTCACCTGCATTACGAAAAGCGTTATCACTAATATTATTTTTAAGAAAATCATTGATTTCAAATTTTCCTGTTTTGTCTTCCAGTACCCACAAATAATCTTTCAGCGGTTGCACCGGCACATTTAATTGCGGCACAAAAACATTTGTTGTGGTAACAGCAGTATCCTGCGCTGTTGTTGCAGCCGCAAAAAAAATGCAGAGTATGAAAAGCAGCTTTTTCATGTACCGGTTCATTTCAAGATACAATAATTACTAATTACCCGAACGCATAAGGTTGTTTCATTTTATTCAGGAACAACAAACTTATCTTTAGTAGGTTGTTACTGCACTTGTTTCTGCTGACCAGGTTTTTAGTGCTATAACCGAAATCAAGAAGCCAAAAAAATCAAATATCAATCTAATTACATTTCCTGTTTTCCATTCAATAACTCTCCTTATTATTTCCTGTGCCGGTAAACTTTCCTTGTCCGAAATATAATCAGTGCTGTGTATGAGCGGGGCAAGATAAAAGATAAGTACAAGTGATATAGAAAACGAAATCATGGTGTTAAGCAGTAGCCATTTTCGTGATTGGTTTGCCCACTTCCAGGCGAGAAACATAGCTGTAATGGCAAACAAGAAAAAGAAAGGATTCAGCAAGAAGAATGCAAAGGTGCCTTGTTCCGGTATAACAGCATACGCTTTAATAGACTCCGGCGGATTTGATAATCTTTTTGGCACCACCATTGCCCAGTTAAAAAACTGTCCACCAAACCAGGTACCCCAGATCATAATTGAAGCCACTAAAAAGAAATGCGCTAATTTTTTTCTCATTGTGTTTTGTTTGTAAGAAACCTGATATGCATAGCTTGATGTTGCAAGCACTGTTAGTTATTATTTAATACCCCGCAAGGGCAGTTTGTAATTTACTCACTTCAGTTTTAGTTCGTTCTTCTTTTTTTAAAGTAACAGAAGCCGCTTTTAATGCAAAGAAAAATGCAGGAACAACGGTCAGCCAAAAACGAAACTTATCCATAAAAATCCGTTCTTTTATTGTTTGAATAAGAAGCTAGCTATCAGCAGTGGGTGCTTCTCCTAACAAGCCCATAATTTTCAAACGGGGGATAAAATAAATGGATGTACAAACTGAAGCTGCAATCCCAAAACCTAATGATAACACCAACCATTTTCTGCGGGGTGTTTTCCAGTTTACAATTAATGCAATAATGGGCAATACGAGGCTACTGATGCCAAAGATTGAGGAACCCCAAAAATTTGATGGTTTGATATTGCCTTTTGCTAATGCGATCATTCCATTAGTCATGTCTCTTGTGAATTCCGGAAGGATTACAAGCGTTTGATAAACAGTAGCTCCAACTACAATGGCAAGTACAAAAGTGTAAAGCCAGATAGGAGTGTCCTTGATTAATAAACTTAGGTTCATAAAAAGTTATTTGGTTTTTTTTAAAAATTATTTACTTTTTGTACCAGCTTGAATACATAATATTCATCGGCATAGGATTCGTTTGCTTCATGTCTGCTTCAAAGCTGTGATTATGAAATGAAATGATTTTCCATACATTATTTTTCTTTTCTGCTATTACTGTCATGATACCACCCGGATCTTCAGGAAGGGTGCTGCCTTTTTCATAATTGGCTCCGAGGGCTATGATCTGTGCAAGGTCTTTACAAAAAAATGTTACTTTATCTACCTTAAGCTTTATGATGCGGTTTTTAAATGGACCATCAAATAACCCCTGGTGAGCAGCTTCATTTCCCTTTTTTGTAAAATTGGAAAAGTACATTCCATTAACGACTATGTAATCGTGAACTTCTGCAAATGCACTTGAAAAAGTTGCACCGCTTTTGTTGTTCCAGCCGGTTTCTAATGTGCTGATAAGGTTATGAATCGCCTTCTCATCTTTATTTTGAGCTGATAAAAATGAAAAGCAAATAATGATTGCAATTGTTGTTAGAAATACTTTTTTCATTGATTTTTATTTTACCTGTAAATGTCTTCAAGTTGATGTTAACCATGCGACCCCGAGGTGGCTGTTGGTTGCCTGAACAATAACCTTATTTCTTATACCAGCTACCATACATTACCTCTGCAGGGAAAGGCATTCCCTTTTTTATTTCTTCATTTTGGAATGCTTCAAGATCAAGGTTGTGAAAGGATAAAATTTGCCATGTGCTGTTTTTCTTTTCCAGTAAAATTGTCATTAACACACCAGGGTTTTTCGGTAGTTCTTGTCCCTTGGTATAACTCACTCCTATTACATGGGTAAGCGCAATGTCCGAACGAATGAATTTGATTTTATCAACCTTTAACCTGATGTCTATAGATTTAAATATGCCATCGAATAATCGCTGATGCCCGGCTGCCGTCATTGCTTTTGTGGTGTTGCGAAAATAATAACCAGTCCATACAATAAAGTCGTGGGTTTCAGCAAAGCCTGATGCATATTTTTTCCCGTCTTTTTGCATCCAGCCTTCTTCCATTGATGCTACGACTTCTTTGATGGCTTTTTCATCTTCTTCTTTTTGTGAAGAAGTGAATGCTGTTGCAAATGTGCGATAGCGTTCTGCAACATGGCTTGTGCCTTGTGCGTAAAGAGATAAATTGATGTAGAGGATTGCGATAGTAAAGAAAATGATCTTTTTCATGTTGATTTTTTTGAGTTTAAATGAATAATTATTTGTTTCTGATAAATAAGACGTTCTGCTGATGTAATGCTACTTCCTAAAGGCTCAGCAGAATTGTTGTAGTACAAGAGTGCGACGCAACAAAAGTTTCATAGTGGCAATAGAGTCTGGTTCATAAAAAATTAATGCCCTTGGAAAACTTCATCTCAACACAAAGTCGCTTAACGTTACATAATGTTTATGCGTGGAAGCATCCATATAAATTTTGTATTTATTGGGATAGTACTTCCCGGTTTTTTCAAATAGTGTGGGCTGGGCATAGGGTTGGCTCACCTTTGTACCACTTTCCAGTAATGTTTTGGTAACCATAGGTTCCACAAAATTTACTCTGCCCTTGAAAGATCCATAGACCATCGTGTGTGAAAAAGGCAACTGCATAGTATTATCGCCCCAGTGCTTTCCCATTTGAGGTACACCACCGGGGGTGGCTGTAAATGAAACAGGCATAAACCCTGCTGGAGGTAGGTGATCATGGAAAGCAGCTGTGGCTGGCATGAAGGGAGGAATTGCCATCCGCTCAGCCTCAGTAATGGTATAAAAATGAAAATCGAAATGCGCCACATTGAAGACCCCTGCCGGTTCATGACCATGAGAGTTCCAATTGATGACCAGGTGTTCAAATGGTGTCAGGTCTTTTACCTTTTGATTTACTGGCAATACAAAAGTGGATCCCGCAAAATTGGTAGGGTCCATTGTTAGTCCGTTAAACGCCTCGGCTGTCATTTCAAAACCCAGTTCATCGGGTATTCCATTTTTATTTATGGTAAACCAGGAGGCAGCTTTTCCATTACCCATGATTACTTCTGGGCCTTTTAATGTTTCCCCCTTTTCTGCTTCTTCTTTTTTGCAGGAAATGAAAAGTGTTGAAATGATGATAATAAGACAGATTCGTGAAATCAGTGAATGTTTCATTGTGTGTTTTGATTTTTAAATTAATGGCTTAATGAAAGCAGATATCTATCTGCCTGATGAGCTGAGTGATTGAGAATAGAGGTAAGGCTGTCAAATAGCAGCAATATTGAGTTTGCATAAAAAAATCCTATGGCAAGTAAAAGGATAAAACAGATCGGGAATGCCATGACTTTCAAAAGAATTGAAGGGAAAATTTGTTTCATAATTTTTGGTTGATGAAACAAAGATGTGGGTGCAGAATGCCGGGGTGTTAGCAATGAAGTGGTAAAGATTAAAAATGGCGTAGCCATAAGTAAACCCTTATCTATAAAGGCTTTCCTAAAGCAGGTGCTACAGGATTAACAGAAGATGCGACAAAGATTTTAAGGCTAATTGCATTGATTTCTTCACAAATGCGCTACGAATAAAATTGATTCCCTTGCAAATTTTTAAATTTCTAAATTCAGGCTTCCAATTCCATCAAAACACTATATTGTTAACGTGAATCTTAAAAAAGCATGGTACACAATTACGCATTGGGAAAAATGGCATTACCACGCTAAGTATATTCCACTCTATCCATTTTGGCTTTGGTATTGTCTGAGGTCGCGATCTATGTGGTTCTTTACACCCTCTAATCCCACACTCACTTTTGGAGGCTTCGATGGGGAAGGCAAGAGGGAAATGTATGAGCAACTGCCACCAGGCACCTATCCACGCACCATTTATATTTTACCGCATCAGCCTTTTAAACAGGTGCTGATGCAAATAAGCAAAGGTGGTTTTATTTATCCTTTTGCAGTGAAACCTGAAGTTGGAATGATGGGATTGATGTTTCGTAAAATTGATAATCCAGAAGACCTGGAGGCTTATCATAGAAAAATGCCGGTGGAGTACATAATCCAGGAGCTTATTGATTACCCGCTGGAGGTGAGTGTGTTTTATTATCGTTATCCTCATTCCCATCACGGAACCATTA
>MWVX01000294.1_pt1 | contig 14793 bp, 12 predicted proteins | sample 1047311 | NCBI WGS metagenome assembly MWVX01 (sample SAMN06349984, study PRJNA376086) | soil metagenome | isolation source: MtG-4 sample Antarctic (ecotone) soil | place: Antarctica | collected 2015-01-13 | reverse complement strand
TCGCTGCTGTTTCCATTATTTCTTGTGCCGAAACTCGGTTTGACGCGAACATCTTTGCTGTTCGGAATGCTTAACGCGGGCGTAGGAATTTGGGGATAAGTATGACAAGCGAGATGTGATTCGGTCAGAGCGACTAAACCCGTTACGCCTTTTTCGCCGGCAAATTGGTGCCAGATTCCTTCGCCGATGGTCATTAAACCCAAATCATTGATAAGCCGCTCGAAAACTTCGCGCAAAATTTCTACATCGCGCAGTTTTTCCGCTTCGCAATCAAAGGCTTCGATTAACCATTCAGTTCCGACAATCATTTGGGGCAACCTAAAAGTTTCTACGATTAAATCTTGAAAAAGTTTTGAACTTCACAAAGCGCACTTGCGTTATAATTTGAGTCAGAAAGTATGTCGAACAAAACTATAACTAAAAATCGCGCATTTGTCATATCGCTAACGCTTTTCTGCTTTATTTTTTCCGCGTGTCATAGCGTTTCGTCAACCGATGTCGGAAACAGCAATAAATCTGCCGAAAATATTTCAACAAGTTATGAAAAACCGCAAGTTGTCGGCAAAATCGAATCAAACGAGATAACGGAAAGCAGCGGAATTGTCGCCTCAAAATGCCAAGAAAATGTTTTTTGGACACACAATGATTCGGGCGATGCCGCATTTATTTTTGCGCTCAATCTGAAAGGCAAAAAACTCGGAACGTGGAAAGTTTCGGGCGCGACTAACAAAGATTGGGAAGGCATCGCAACTTTTCAAGACACAAAAACCGGCAAATGTTTTCTGTATGTCGGCGACATCGGCAACAACGAAAGGTTGAAAAGCGAATTTACAATTTACCGCGTCGCCGAACCGACGGTTTCCGATACCGATAAAAATTCAAGCAAAAAGAATTCGCCCGAAACCGAAACCGCCGAAGCGATAAAAATTGAATATCCCGAAGCACGCCACGATGCCGAAACTCTGCTTGTTCATCCGCAATCGGGCGATATTTACATTTTGTCAAAACGCTTGAGCGGCGCGTCGGGCGTTTATAAACTCGCGGCAAATTTCAGTTTAGAAAAAACAAATACGCTCAAGAAAATCGCTGATTTCAGCGTTCCCGCTGTGCCAAACGGTCTTTTGACCGGCGGCGATATTTCGCCCGACGGCAAGCGCGTCGTTGTCTGCGATTATTTTTCCGCTTATGAGATTGTCCTGCCCGAAGGCACGAAAAACTTCGATGAAATCTGGGTGCAAAAGCCTTTGATTGTCGAGCTAGGCGAAAGAGAACAGGGCGAAGCCGTCGGTTATGCGACAGACGGCAAATCAATTTTTGCGACTAGCGAAAAGAAAAATTCACCGATTATCCAAGTCAAAAGAAAATAAAAAACACCGATTTCAACTTGCTTTTTTGAATGGAAGCGGTGGCGGTTCTTCGCCTTCTTTGGGAAATTCTTTGTTTATCGAATCGTAAATGCCGATAATTTGGTCAATCCATTTTTTCGCGTCTTCGTTCTTCTCGTCATATTTCAAAACGCGCCGATAATCGCCCAACGCCGAAGCATATTGCCGTGCTTCGGTCAGCACAATGCCGCGTTTTAAATAGGCTTCCGCGATGGCGTTTTTCGCTGTTTCATCTTTTGGTTTAGCCTTTAAATCACTTTCAGCTTGAGCGATTTCCGCATCAAAACTCGAAACATCAATCGGAGTTCCGCTTTGCGTCCATTTGGTTTTTGTCGCGGATTTTTGGATGGGCGTTGGCAATTGAGGCGTATTATTCACGCCTTCGGGTTGCGAATGGCTCGAAACAATCAGTGAATTGTCCGATTTTTGAATTGAAACATTGGTGTTCGCCGTCGGTTGCGCGACGTTGCTACAGCCGACTGAAACCACAGCCAAACAACTTAAAATTGCAAATTTTTTTATCATCATAATTTCCTAAAATTTTGGCGGATAACATTGTCAGTTTGCCATAGATTTAGCAAATTTGGAATAGCTTATCACGTTAATCTTTGCTACATTTTTTCTTTCGGTCAAATTGTCTTAAACTCTAATCAGCGCAACTCAAAAACTTTTGGAATTTGGAATAAATAAATGCACATCACAAAAATCGAACTCGAAGACATCAAATCTCACACCGATTCAAAATATGAATTCGGGCGTGGAACGACGGCGATTACGGGCGCAAACGGCGCGGGCAAAACGACTTTGATTGAAGCCGTGGCGTGGACTTTGTTTGACCTTCTCGATTATAAAAAAGATGATTTTGCCCGTCGCGGCGCGAAAAAAGGCGTTGTCAAAGTTACATTTGAAAGCGGCTTAGACGAGCGCGAATATCTGGTTTATCGTGATACGGGAACGGGTTATTACGTTTATGACACGCAACTGAAAACGCGCATCGCGGAAAAAAAAGAAGAAGTTACGCGGTTTTTATGGCAGCATTTGGGCGTGGAAGCGGGAACGGATTTGGAAGCACTTTTTCGCCGTGCTATCGGTGTTCCGCAAGGGACTTTTACCGCGATTTTTCTCGAATCGGCGACGGAACGTAAAAAGGCGTTTGATAAACTTCTGAAAGTTGAAGAATATCGGCAAGGGGCGGAAAAATTGCGCGAAACGGCGCGTTATATTGACACTCAAATAAATTCTGTGCGCGAAAAAATCGCCCGCGCCGAAGGCGAACTTTCGCGTTTTGAAGCCATCGAAGCAGAACATAAAAATTTTCGGGCGCAAACCGAAGAACTTTCCGAAACGGCGGAAAAAACAACCAAAGTTGTCGCCGAGAAAAATGAAATCGTCAAAAAGTTTGACGAAAGCGAAGCAAAAGTTAATGAGCTAAAAACCTTGCGCGACAAACTGCAAACCGAAACTGCACAGGCGGAATTTGTCGAAAAGCAAAAAGAAAGCGAACGAATTAAAGCCTCGAACGCGCAGGAAAAAATCAAACTTGTCGAAGCTGATTACAAAACGCACATCGCGGCTTTGTCGCGGCTCAAAGAATTGGAACGCGAAAGAATCGAACGCGACAAACTGAACGCGGAAATGGCGCGAGTGGAAAAAGCGCAAGTCAATGTCAAAGCCGACCAAAAAAAGTTTCAGGAAGATTTGGAAAAATCATTAAAAGCACATCAGGAAATTGCCGCGCTTGAGCCGAAAATCGTAGAGCAGGAACAATTAGAAAAAGAGCGCGAAACTTTGCGTAATCAAGTGGCGGACGCGAAAGCGGTTGAAAATCAGATTGCGAGTTTGACCGAAAAAAGAAATCGTCTGCGCGACAGTTATCGCACAAATCAAACAAACATAAAAGACGCGGAAGCAAAAAGCGCGGAAGCAAAATTTTTTGAAGAACGGCGCAAACGCGATCACGAACTAACTAATAATTTGGCGAAACTTCGTGCAAAATTGGAATCGGATGAGAAATTTCAAAGCGAAATTCAAAACGGTTTATGTCCGATTCTTTCGCAAAAATGTTTGAATTTGAAGGAAGGACAGACGCTCGAAAGTTTTGTAAAAAGTCAGTTTGGCGAAATCAAAACAAACATCGCCGCGTTTGAAACCGAACAGACGCAGCTTGCCGTCGCGCTGAAACTAGCGCGGGAAGCCGAGAAGTTTTCAGCGACACTCGAAACTTTGCGAAACCGCGAAAAAGAAATCTCCGAAGAAGGAATTCGCTACAAAGACGAAAGTAAAAGTCTCGAAGAAAAGATTACAAATTTGCCGAAAACCAAAACCGATTTAGCCGAAATCGAAAACAAGTTAAAGGTTTTGGACAATCCGAAAGCAAAAATCAAAATGCTTCAAAACGAGGCAAACCGCGAAATAAGCATCAGAGGACAAATCACGTCGGTTGAGAAAAATTTGGAGCGTTTAGCAAATGACCGCGGGATTTTGGTTGAGCAATTAACTTCATATCAATTTTTGGACGCACAATGGACACAGTTTTCAGATGAGCGTGAGAAAACCGAAAACGCGCATCGGGAATTTTTGTCGAATGAATCGCTTGCCAAAACTTTGCCGCAACGCGGACAGGAATTTTTGGCGGCGACGCGGGAAGTTGCGCGGTTGAAAAGCGAACTCGAAAAAGCCGAAAAAGATTTTCTTGTGGCAAGCAAAGATTATGACCGCGACGCGCATTTATCGGAAAAAGCATTGCTTTTAGAGGCGGAAAGGCGTTTGGCGGAAACGCAGGCGAATTTGGAAAATACCAAAAAACGTGCCGACGAATTAGACCGCGAATTAAAGCGTTTGGCGGAGATTCGCAAGGAAATGCAGGGCGAGTTTCAGGAAAAAGAGCGACTCGAAAAAATCGGCGAAGCGACGAAATTTATCCGTGATACATTAAAAGAAGCCGCGCCGCGAGTAGCGCGAAACTACGTCTATCACGTTTCTATCGAAGCCAATCAGATGTTTCGTGAAATATCGGGAAACGCGGAAAGAACGCTGAGATGGACGGAAGATTACGGCATTTCGTTGGAAGAAAACGGCTATGACCGCCCATTTATAAATCTGTCAGGCGGCGAACAAATGGCAGCGGCGTTGTCGGTCAGATTGGCTTTGTTGAAGCAACTTTCCGATGTGCGCCTCGCGTTTTTTGATGAGCCGACGACGAATATGGACGCGGAACGCCGCGAAAGATTAGCCGAGCAAATCAGCCACATCACCGAACGCAAAACCTTTGACCAGCTTTTTGTCATTTCGCACGACGATACGTTTGAAGGTTATGTTGATAATGTCGTTTCGGTTGGGGGAAATGAAGCGCAATGAAGAGTTTAATTAGAAACAAGGCATTTTTCATAGGATTTATTGCAGGAGTTTTTTTGTTTCTCTGCGCTAATATTTTCACAATCTACGATACGTCTTGTCATCACTGCGTAAATTGGACAGGATTTCCATTGCCTATCTTTGTTGAATCTATAGTTTCGGGCGGGAAAGGCTCATTCGGAAAATATGTCAAAGAGTTTTTTTTGTTTAGTTTAATTATTGACGTTTTGATTGCGATAATTTTTAGTTTTGTCGTCGGCTTAATTTCCAAATTTGTCTGGTCAAGAATTTCATCGCGTCGCGTAAAATTAAAATAGTTTTATGAAAGAAGTTACAATCGTTTGCGACGGTTCGAGTTTGGGAAACGGCAAGGGAAATCCGCGGGCGGCGTCGGTTGCTGTGCTTGGTTATCGCGGGTATTGGCGGGCGTTTGGTGAATATTTGGGGAACGCGACAAATCAGCAGGCGGAAATCGCGGCGGCGGAAATTGGTTTGAAGAATTTGAATGAACCTTGCAAAGTTCGGCTTTTGAGCGATTCGCGCTATGTCGTCGAAACGATGTCGGGAAATTTTCGCAAAAAAGCTAATCTCGAATGGTGGGCGAAATTAGAAAAAGCCGCACGAAAGCACGATATTACTTGGGAATGGGTCAAAGGACACGCGGGACACAGCGTTCAGGAAGTCGCCGATAAAATGGCGCGGAAAATGGCGGAACTCGGACGGGTTGACGACGCGCTTTTGGATGAAGCCGTCGCGGAAATCGGCGTTCAGGAAATTTAATCGTCGGAAAATGGAGAAAAAGATTCAATTTATCTTTATAATCTTTAGCGGCGGATTAAATTTATGAAGCAAACAGCCAGCCTTTCACTTGATTTAGATAACAAATGGTCGTATATGAAAACGCACGGTGATGCGGGTTGGGAAAATTTCCCGTCGTATCTTGATGTGGTTGTGCCTCGTGCCTTGCGGTTTTTGCGGGAAAGAGATTTGCAGATTACTTTTTTTATTGTCGGACAAGATGCCGCGCTGGAAAAAAATCACGAGGCTTTGACGCAAATCTCAGAGGCAAATCACGAAATCGGCAATCATAGTTTTAATCACGAACCTTGGCTGCATCTTTATTCAAAGCAGGAATTGATTGACGAATTTCAAAAAACGGAAGAAGCGATTGCCAAAATTACCAATCAAAAACTCGTCGGTTTTCGCGGTCCGGGCTACAGTCTTTCGCCGACGGTTTTGGAAGTTTTGAGCGAGAGAAATTACGAATATGATTGCTCGACTTTGCCGACGTATATTGCGCCATTAGCGCGGGCTTATTATTTTTTCAAATCGCCCGAAATGTCAGACGAAGAACGCGAAAAACGCAAGAAACTGTTCGGCAAGTTTTCGGATGGTTTTCAATCTCTAAAACCGTATAAATGGCAAATCGGCGAAAAATCTCTGGTCGAAATTCCCGTAACGACTTTGCCAATTTTCAAAACGCCGATTCACGCCAGTTATGTCATTTATCTTTCGACTTTTTCAAAATCGTTGGCGCGTGCGTATTGGAAAACCGCCGTGAATTTGTGCGCGATGACGGGAACGCAGCTTTCGCTTCTGCTTCATCCGCTTGATTTTTTATCAGGCGAAGACGCGCCCGAACTCAAATTTTTCCCCGCGATGAATTTACCGATTGAGCAGAAACTGGAATTTGTCAGCGAAATTTTAGAAACATTTTCGAGCAAGTTTGAAATCGTCAATATGCGCCGCCACGCCGAAAGCGTCAACGGCAAAATTCCGATTAAGCATTTTTTACCGCAAAGGCGCGAAAACGCGGAGATTTTATGAAAAAAAAGTTGGAGTTTTTCAAAGTTTTTTTGCAAAATAGTTTAGAGTTTAGAGTGTAAAGTTTATAGTTCGGCACACCAACTCTAAATTATAAACTCTAAACCATAAACTATTTTGCAAAGAAAAATTTCACCGTTTCAATTTCTTCGGTTTATTCGCTAAGTTCATACAAATTCTCTTGATTTCTTTGAAATGGAACAATCAACCGACAAATCATTAAATTTTACATCGGTGCTGTGCTGTGTTTGCGAAACTGACGACGCAAAGCAAATCGGCGCGGGCGAAGATTTTGAATACCGCACGAGTCCCGACATATTTTCGGCGATGCAGTGCAATTCGTGTGATTTGGTTTATCTGAATCCGCGTCCGTCGGTCAGCGAATTTGACCGAATTTATCCGTCGAACTATCACGCTTTTGATTTTTCCGAAAAAGATTTTGGCTTTGTTCATAAAATCCGTTCGCGTCTGGAAGCAAGTCGGCTTTTGGATTGGTGCAAAGATTTGCCCGACGATGCGCGGATTATAGATGTCGGTTGCGGCGACGGTTTTCATCTGCGTTTGTTACAAACATACGGCAAAAAGAGTTGGCGATTGGAAGGCGTGGACATCAGCCGTCAAGCTGTCGAAGCGGCGGAAAAATCAGGCTTAAAAGTTCATCTCGGAAGTGTCGAAGAAATCGGATTGGCGAAAGATACTTACGATTTGGCGTTTATGATTCAGACCATCGAGCATGTCGAAAAGCCAGACGCGGTTTTGTCAGCCGTGCGCGAAATTCTGAAACCGAATGGGCGCGTCGTTATCGTAACCGACAACACCGATTCGATTGATTTTGGGTTTTTCAAAAAAAGTTATTGGGGCGGTTATCATTTTCCGCGTCATTGGAATTTGTTTAATCAAAAATCGCTGACGAAATTAGCCGCAAAAACGGGTTTTGCGGTGGCGGATTTAGCAACGGCGGTCAGTCCGGTCAATTGGGTTTATTCGATTCACAATGTGTTGGTTGCAAGACATGCGCCGCGCTTTTTTGTCAATCGTTTTACGCTCAAATCTTTTGTTTCGCTGTCGGCTTTTACGTCGCTCGATATTGTTCTGCAAAAACTTGGGAAAGGTGCGTTGCTGCGGGCAATTTTGCAAAAGCCTTTATGAATACAAGAAAAGAAAATTAACAGGGATGAAGAGGATGGACAGGGATAATTTTTTTTAATAAATCCCCTTCATCCCTGTTAATTCTCTTCCAAATTTTATAAAAATTATGAAAAGTAAAAAACCAATTGCAATTATCGGCGCGGGCATCGCGGGTTTGACGGCGGCGGATTTTTTGCGGCAAACCGATGTGCCGTTTGTTTTGTTTGAAGCGGGCAAGAAAATCGCCGGACTTGCCACGAGTTTCAAAGACGCGGAAGGTTTTAGTTATGATTTCGGCGCACATTTTATTACTAATCGGCTGGCGAAAGCGATTGGCGTAAGGCACGAATGTTTGACCGTCAAGCATTATGGCGAAACGGTTTTGCTTGGCGGGAAAACTTATAATTATCCGTTTGGTTTGATGAAAATTCCCCGAATGACTTTGGACGGCGTGAAAAGTCAATTCAAATCTATGAGCAACGGACACGCGCCGAAATCTGCCGCCGAATGGTTTCAAAAACGCTACGGCGCATCTTTGGCTGATGAAGTTGCGTTGCCGTTGATTGAAGCGTGGTCGGGCGCGTCTGCCGCCGAATTGTCGCCCGCCGTCGGTGAAACTTTGCCGGGAAGCATCGGAAAAACTCTTTATCTAAAAGCCGCGAGTAAAATTTTAGGTCGAGCCGTCGCCTGTGGCTACAGCCGCGAAATGCCCGAAAAAGCGAGCGTCTGGCACGTTTATCCGAAAAATGGAGTTTCTACTCTGTGCGAAAAACTTGCGACGGGCATCGAAGATAAAATCAAACTCGAATCGCCGGTCGAAGAAATTTTAGTTGAAAATGAAAAGGTCGTTGCCGTCAAAGCCAAAGGAGAAACGCAGGAAGTTTCCGCCGTCATCAGCACCGCGCCCGCGCATATTCTCGCTAAACTCGTTAAAGGCACGGACGCTCTGCAATCGGTTGCAAAATTTCGTTATCGTCCGATGATTTTTGTCAATATGCGTTTTAATGGGCGCGGTCTTTTGCCCGACACGGTTTTGTGGTTGCCCGAAAATGAGTTTATATCTTTTCGTCTGACCGAAGCGACGCTTTCGATGCCGTGGCTTGCGCCCGAAGGAAAAACTATCATAACGGTTGACATCGGTTGTCAGGTCGGCGATGAATTTTGGACGATGGACGAAGAAAAGTTGGGCAAACTCTGTCTGGAAAATCTCGCTTCCGTTATTCCCGATATAAAACAAAGATATTTAGGCTGCAATGTTTTAAAAACGCCGATTGCCTATCCGGTTTTTCTCAACGCTTATGAAAGGGAACGTCAGGATTTTGAAAAATCAACTAATGTCGAAAACCTTTTGAGCATCGGGCGCAACGGCGAATTCGCGCATATTTTTATGGAAGACGTTTATTGGCGGACACGGAAAAAGACGCGGAATTTAATTGAAAAAAATGTAAGAAATTCGGGCGTGTCGGAAAATCTTAAAAGCAAAAGGTCGGGTTGTCTGCGTCAAAAATAATAAGTTCAAAAGATTAGTGTTTTAGTTGGGAGTTGTAAGAAATGGGTCGAGAATCAATGAAAATCGAGGGCTTTAAGCGCAAATTTGCGGAAATTCGCAATAAGCAGCATAAGCCTCAAGTGCGCGGAACGGGAGGCGCGGGAAATACGTTGGAATTATTGCTTGGGTTAGGATTAGACAATACGCGAAGAGGCGATTTGGGTTTTGCCGAATTGAAAGTGCGGATGAAAGGCGCGACCAGTTCCGTCAACCTTTTCTCGCTTGACAAAGACGCTTGGGAGATTGATAAAAGCGACGCGACGCAAAAGTTCGGAACTGAAAATGAAGAAGGGCGCAAGCGTCTGTATTTTGAAATGCGGCAGGGAACAATCACCAAAACAGGTCTGCAATTTTTCAGCAACGATGAAAAAATTGCAATTTTAAGCCCAGTCGGCGACATTATTGCTCAATGGACTTTAGATACTTTAGTAAATGCTTTCACCACCAAAATCAAGAACTTGGTCATAGTCAGCGCGGAAACCACCTTAGGACCCGGCGGATACGATTATTTTGTTTATCGAACCGCCCTTTATATTCACGGATTTTCAAAAACTTCGATTCGCGCCGCTTTTTTGAACAACGTCATTAGGCTCAATCTTAATATTAAATCCATTGATTTAAAATCAGACGGCTCGTGGCGTATAAAAAATGGCGGAACGGCTTTTCGGATTGACGAAGAACATCTCGAAGAAATTTTTGAACATCGAGATTTTCTCTAACTTCTTTTCCAGACATATTTCTATAAAAAACCTCTATCAATCAACAATTCCGCATTTAAAATCGCCGAACCAGCTGCGCCGCGCACGGTGTTATGGCTCAAAGCAACAAAGCGATAATCGAAAATGTTGTCGGGAAAAAGTCTGCCGACGGTGATGGTCATACCTTTGCCGTTGTCGCGGTCAAGCCGCGGTTGCGGACGCGAAGGCTCGTCGCACACGCTTATAAAAGGCTTCGGCGATGAATAGAGATTGAGCGAAGGGAAATTTTCCATCGCTTCGCGCACACCTTCAAGGGTCGAAGTTTGTTTTAATTTTACCCGCACTGAAGCCGTGTGTCCGTCAATCACATTGACGCGAAAACATTGTGCGCTGACGGTGAAATCGGCTTTTTTGATTGTTCCGTCATTAAACTCGCCCAAAATTTTCTGCGCTTCGGTTTCGACTTTCGGCTCTTCGCCGGCGATATACGGCAAAACATTGTCAATAATATCAAACGACGAAACGCCCGGATAACCTGCACCCGAAATTGCTTGCAACGTCGTTACAAAAACCGATTCGACACCAAACTTTTTATTCAAAACCGCCAGCGGCGGCGCAAAACTCATAACCGCGCAATTCGGATTGGTAACGATAAAGCCTTTATTAAAACCGCGCCGTTGCTTTTGAATTTCAATCAAACCGAGATGTGCGGCGTTGATTTCAGGAATCAGCAGCGGCACATCTTCTTCCATCCGATACGATGCCGAATTGCTGATGACGGGAAAACCGGCGCGGGCAAACGCTTCTTCGGTTTCACGCGCAACGGGCGAAGGCAGACTCGAAAAAACCAAATCACACTCGAGCGGCGGTTCAATCTGCTCGACGACAATTTTTTTGACATAATCAGGCATCGCGCCGGCAAGTTTCCACGCGCACGCTTGCATATATGGTTTTCCAACCGAACGGTCTGACGCGCCAAGCGCGGTTATCTCAAACTGCGGATGATTTTCCAATAGCTGAACAAATCTTTGTCCAACCGTTCCCGTCGCTCCTAAAATTCCGACACGATATTTTCTGCTCATAAAATAAAGACACGCCCTAAGTAAATTATAAAGAAGTCTAATGTAGCTGGTGAAAAAACAAAAGTGCGGCGACAGCAAATTATTAGCCGTGCTTTGCCTTCAAAGTTGATTTAGGCAGACACGCACGTTTTAATTTTTCAACAAAATACTGTATCTTGTTTTTTTGGCAAAATGTTACAAGAAGCGTAACCTTTTCATTTTATCTTATCAACAAGGTCGGGAAATAGTTTGCGAAAATCTATAAAATTTATATTACTGTTTTTGTTCGCCATACTTATATTTTGGTTTTTCGGGCGAAATCTGGATTGGGGCGAAGTCAGCCAAAGTCTGCAAAAAGCAAGTGCTTTTTATCTGATTTTGGCAACTTTGATTGTTTGCTTCGGGTATTTGTTGCGGGCGATTCGCTGGAAGGTTTTGCTTGCGCCAATAACCGAAACGTCGCTCAAAGAACTTTTTGCGACGACGACGGTTGGTTTCGCGGCGGTTTTTTTGGTCGGCAGAATGGGCGAGATTGTTCGCCCGATGTGGCTGCCGATGCGCGATAAGCGTGTGCGTCCAAGCGCGGCATTGATAACTTTGGGCGTTGAGCGGATTTTCGACTTGGCTTCACTGGTCTGCTTTTTCGCCATTAATTTAATTTGGTTTGATGTTCCGCCGGGACGCGAAACCGAATTTGCCTACGTCAAACTCGTCGGCAATCTGATGTTGGGCGGCGTTTTCGTCGGGTTTTTGAGTTTATATTTTTATCAGAAATTTTCGGCGCGGTTTATCGCTTTTGCGGAAAGAATTACCGACAGAAAGTTTATTCCGCGCCGTGTCCGGCAGATTTTTATCAGTCTTTTGCAGCAACTTGCCGCGTCGCTGCAGGTTTTAAAGGATTGGCGGGAAATTATAGCGGTTGTTTTTTGGACGATGGCGTTATGGTTTTCAATCGCTATTCCGACGTGGCTGGTTTTGTTGGCTTTTGATTTGCCGCTTAGTTTCAGCGATGCGCTTTTTATAATGGGTTGGGCGGCGATTGGTTCGATTGTGCCGACACCGGGCGGCGCGGCAGGCGCATTTCACGCGGCGACCGCCGGCGGTTTGGGATTTTTGAATGTCGCTCCGAACGACGCGGCGGCGGCTTCGATTGCGATGCACCTCGTTTATTTCGCGCCCGCCGTCTTTTTTGGGATATACTATTTTCTGCACGGTGACATCAGCCTCGAGCGTTTCAGAAATCTGCTTTCCAGTGAACACGCGACGGAAGAAATCGAACACGAGAAAGAGTCGAGAGCCGAGAGTCGAGAGGAACGAGTCAAGAATCAAGAGTCGGAAGAAAAATTTTCGGCTCTCGACTCTCGGCTCTCGACTCTTGATTAAACAATTATGCGCTGCCCTTTTTGCGGACATTTAGAAGATAAGGTGGTGGATTCCAGAGAAGCCAAAGACGGCGATTCGATTCGCCGTCGGCGCGAATGTCTGGAATGCAGCCGACGTTTCACGTCTTACGAACGGATTGACGAAATTCCGTATATGGTCGTCAAAAAAGACGGCAAACGCGAGCCGTTTGACCGCAACAAAATTTTGGCGGGATTGCTTCGCGCCTGCGAAAAGCGTCCGATTTCCGCGCCGCAACTCGAAGCCATCGTTGATTCGGTTGAAAAGTTTGTGCAAGATTCGCCCGACCGCGAATGTCCGACCAGCGAACTCGGAAAAATCATTATGAAGCGGCTGAAAGAACTCGACAAAGTGGCATACGTCCGTTTTGCTTCCGTTTATCTCGAATTTGAAGACGTTTCCGAATTTATGAACGAACTCAAATACTTGGTGCAGGTGCGCGATAAAACTAAAAGTAGAAAAGTCAAAAGTCAAAAGTCAAAAGTCAAAAGTTAAGAAAAGAAAAGTTTCATTTCTCGATAGTCTGAGATTGACTGCATTCTGAACTTTTTACTTTTTACTTTTGACTTTGAAAATTTTCATTAGACATTATTTGAAATAACTATCCACGAAGTTTCACGAAGAACACACGCGCGTTTTTTTACTTGTTGCGCGATATTTTTCTCAATGAGCGTGTCGTGCCTTTGTAAAAATTACTGCTTTATTGCTTTCCTTGGTGAAACCTTTGTGTTTCTTCGTGGATAATTTCTTATTTCGGATAATGTCTATTCAATGCCTTCGAGGGGAAAAAAGCGGTCAACAAATTCGAGATGGAGACGCGGAACACCGTCGGGCGCGATGCGTCTGCCGCGCACGACGGAGATAATCGAAACATTATATTGCTCGCTTTTGACGCGGACAAAAGAACCGATTTCGACATTGAGCGAAGTAAAAACCGCCGCGCCGCCGAGACTTAGATTTTCCGTTACGGTCGGTTCGCTCTCTAAGACATTGCCGTCGCCGTCCACTTTTTCGACAATGATGTTAGCGGGAATCGAGTAGCGCGAATGACGGCGCAATTCTTTCGGCAGACGGCTTTCGTCAGGTTTGCTTTGAGCGTCAATAACGTGCCATAAACCTCCGTCTTCGCGGTGAGATATTTCAAACAGTTTGGCTGGGTCGTCCAAATAACTCTTCGGCGGATTTTTTCCGATAAACGCTACACCGACGGCGTGAGTTTCCGAAACCGCATTACTGTTTTTCGTAATACAACTTCTCACCAATCCCCAAACTCTATATTGCGGCTCGCTGAAATCAAAACACCGCAGTTTGCGCGGCAGAGGAATCGTCAGTTGCAACAAGCGTCCTCGTCGCACCGGACGGCGCAGATTAAAACCCGCGCCAAACGCCGACACATCGTTCAAGCGCGTAATTTCGTTCCAAGAAACGATGTCGTTGACTTGCGATTCAACCCGAATCGGCAAGGTCAATGACATTCTGTTTATTCGTCGGTTATCCGTTTCCGCAACAGTAGTTGACAACATATAATTCTCCAAAGTTGAATTGAAAATTTAAGACTGAAAATTAGCTGGAAATTGCTTTTTTTTGAGTAGCTTGCAAAGGTTTTGCAAGTTGCTAAACAAGCGGTTTGCCTGTAAAATAATAATACATTTTAAATCGTATAAATGTCCAGACTTTTTATGTTCACGCCCTTAAACAGCAACTTTAGAAAAATTATTACAAGGAAAAACAAATGGATTTAGCATTAGAACGCAATCAAGTAAATATCGAAGACGAGATGCGGCGGTCGTATCTCGATTACGCCATGTCGGTCATCATCGGACGCGCACTGCCGGACGTGCGCGACGGGCTGAAACCCGTCCATCGCCGCGTCCTGTGGGCAATGCAGGAACTCGGCAATTATCACAACAAAGCGTATAAAAAATCGGCTCGCGTCGTCGGCGACTGTATCGGAAAATACCATCCGCACGGCGACACAGCCGTTTACGAAACAATTGTCCGAATGGCGCAGGAATTTTCAATGCGTTATATGTTAGTTGACGGACAAGGAAATTTTGGTTGTTTTACGGGCGACACGAAAATAAAATTGTTGGACGGCATGGAAAAGACTTTTACTGAATTGGCGGAGTTGCCGAAAGACGAAATTTTTTATGTTTATTCGGTTGATAAAGCCGGAAACATTGTCGTCGGCGAAGGGCGGAATTCACGGATTACACGCAAAGATGCGGAGATTATCGAAGTAACTTTGGACAACGGCTCAAAAATTCGTTGCACATCAGACCATCGTTTTTTGCTTCGAGATGGAACTTACAAACAGGCAAAAGATTTGACCGCCGAAGATAGCCTGATGGCGGGTTATTTTGATAAGGCGAAAATTAAGGAAAACTTAAATG
>MWVX01000292.1_pt1 | contig 14834 bp, 13 predicted proteins | sample 1047311 | NCBI WGS metagenome assembly MWVX01 (sample SAMN06349984, study PRJNA376086) | soil metagenome | isolation source: MtG-4 sample Antarctic (ecotone) soil | place: Antarctica | collected 2015-01-13 | reverse complement strand
TGGCGAATTCTTATTCTCTGCCTTCCGAAGAAATCCTCGAATTCTTCCAGTCGGAGCAGAAAAAATCCGAGGACAAGCAAGATATGGTGATCCGTCCGGTGATGATGGAATGGATTGTCCTTCCTTCTCTCCTTTTACTCATTCTCTCGTGGTTATTTAAATCCATCCGGATTTTTACATTGGGCTTTTTTTTGGTTCTGTCTCCTGTTTATTCTGAGGAAGAAAAAGTTCAGTATACGCCTGAGCTGATCAGGAAGATGGAAGACCTCCAGGCCGGAAACCTCAGTCCACGACAAAAAGCCAAGCTGGCAGATGACTTATATAAAGCGGGTGCTAAGGACGAAGCACTGGCGCTCTTTGAGGAGAATTTACCTAAAGATCATTCAGATTCTGAGCTTCCCCCCGAAGCTTATCTGAACTATGGCACAGCTTTATTGGAGAAAGGACGTATTCAGGAGGGCCTGACCGTTTACGACGACCTGAACGAGCGTATGGAAAATTCTCCAGAATCTGCTTCGATTAAAGAAAAAATGGAGAAGAATACAGTTTCTGTATTCCAGCAGCAGAAAGAGAAGAAGAAAGAACAGGATAAGAAAGATAAGGAAAACAAAGAGAATAAGGATCAGGACCAGCAAGGACAAGGTGGTCAGGGACAATCTCAGGACAAAAAGCAGCAGGGTAAATCCGGCGAAGATAAAAACAAAGATCCAAAGGAAGACGGTAAAGATAAGCAGGATAAAAAAGATAAGGGCGATAAAGGCGAAGAAAAAAAAGAAGACGAAGGCGACGAAGAAAAGAAAGATGAGCCTAAGGATGGTCAGGAGAAAGATGGAGAAAAGAAACCTCTTCCTCCTAAAAAGCTCGCACCTAAGCTCAAGCAGCTTATGTCAGATGACAGGCAACTTCAGATGAAAATGATTGAGCAAGGTACCCGCGAGCTTAACCGTAAAAAGCTACGCAACAGTAAGGATTGGTAATGAGGATTATTTTATTTCTCTTTTTCATATTCAGCTCCATGGCATTTGGAGATGAAGTTAAGATTGAATTTAATCCGGGGAAACCAGTCTCTGGAGAAGTCTTTCAGGCATATTTCAGAATATTCACGGCCTCCGAAGAAGATCCCGCTGTAAATTTCTCACCTTCCAATCTGGAAGTTGTTGGTAAGTCCAATCAGGGTGTTTCCACACGCACGGTTTATGCGAACGGCAAGTTAACAGTTACCAGAGAAATTACAGTTGTCTACGATCTGGTGAGTGCTAGACCCGGAACTGGAACCCTGAGGGATATCAATGTTCAGGTGGGTGCAAAAGTTCTCCGTCATCCGAGTATGTCTGTGACAATCTTAAAAGAGCCGGAAGTTGCAGCCGATGTTTTCGTAATGGCGGATGTTCCTAAGAAAACTCTCTTTATCGGTGAAGGTGTAACAGTCCGCTACTATCTTTACAGTAAAGTCCCGGTTCAGAACCTGGATGTAAAAAAATATCCCAAGCTCAACAATTTCCTGAAGCGTTTTCTTCAGGAGCCCGAAAGGACTGAAAGAGTTTCAGTTGATGGTCAGGTCTATCTCAGAAGTCAGATCTATGCGGCTAAACTTTTTCCTGAAAAAGTAGGTCCTCTCAAGATTGATGGACTCGGGTTGTCTGCAACATATCCTGTGACAAGATCTGGTGATCCCTTTGGCGCTTTTGGCTATAGCCGTGAGCTTAAAACACGAACATTAAATAGTGAGACAATCACGATTGATGTAAATCCTTTGCCGGAACCTATACCAACTCACTTTACCGGACTGATTGGTAAGCATGAATTGGAACTTACAATCAACCAGTCGCGCCTGATTGTGAATGAACCGCTGGAAGTAAAACTGACTGCTACCGGGCCGGGAGCATTAGAAAATTTCGAGGCTCCTACGCTGATTAAACATCCGGGCCTTGAAGAATTTGAATCCAATGGCGACCTTAAAGTTTCAGACGCGAATACTGCTACGAAAATTTTCGATTATACATTTCTTCCCAAAGAAAATCTCCAGATTCCGGCATCCGAAGTGACTCTCAGTTACCTGGACCCTGATACTGGAAAATACATTTCAAAAACATTGCAGATACCTGAGATTGTCGTTGCGGGTGGATCTACAACTCCCAAAACTGAGAATAAGGCTACTCCGGCAGATGATAAAAATGAATCTCCGGCACCGGTCAAAGAGAAACCAAGAACTCTTTCGGAACCCATTCTTGGTGACATTCCTTCGTTGAAGCGAATCTTCCCTTATCTGAATGGAATTCTGGCATTATTGTCCCTGGTCATTGCTTTGTCCTGGATCGTGAAGTTTAAAGGCATTCCCCATATGAATAAGGGCACCCACATCCCCCCAACTTTTAGGCAAGGTGAATTTCACTTCGGCGAGTTTGCCAGGTGGATGTCTCCCCTGATAAACAAGAGCGGGAAAACACCTGCTGTCCTGATTCGTGATTCTGATCTGGATGATGAAACGAAAAAGTACTTCCTGTCTCTTCTTGAAACATCTGAGAAAGGGCAATACTCAACTTCGAAGAATGATTCAGGTTATAAGTACGAATCACGGTACTTTAAAAAACTTAGCGGATATATTGCGAGCGCATCGAATGAAGCTTCTCAACAGTCTAACTGAAATAGCCAAAGCTCAAGGCAAGTCCGTTTCCATCGGACTTACTATTGGTAATTTTGATGGTGTCCATGCCGGACACCGTCAGCTTCTGAAAAAGATCCAGGCAGAATGTAAAAAGAAAGATCTCGCTTTTGTTGTAGTAACATTCGTCCCGCATCCTCAGAAAATCCTTCAGCCAGAGAAAGAAAGATTTCTTCTCACGAGTTATGACAAACGAAGGCAGCTCCTTGAATCATTGGGTGTGGATTATCTTGTGGAAATGAAATTTACCCGTGATTTCAGTACACTTCCTCCCGATGAGTTTATGAAAACTTATCTTTTCCATTACGAAGGTCTTAAAGAATTTTATCTGGGATATGACTTTGCCTTTGGTGCGAATAAAACAGGTGGCCATGATCTGGCCCGTGAAATTTGCGGACCAAAAGGGATCCATGTCGAAATCCAGCCAAAATTTGAAATGAAAGGTGAGGTTGTCTCTTCAACTTTCATCCGTGACCTGCTTCTCACCGGAAAAGTTCATGCGGCTGCGGATTTTCTTTGTCGCTCATTTCATCTTGAAGGTGTTGTAATTAAGGGTGAAGGTCGTGGAAAAAAAATCGGCTACCCAACTGCAAATATCCAGGTATCACATGACCTCATCGTGCCTGAGAATGGTGTTTATGTTACCAGAACAAGATATCAAGGCATGACTTACCAATCTGTCACCAATATTGGATTCAATCCTACTTTCAAAGAAGGTCGTCAGGTTCACATTGAAACGAATATTTTTGATTTTGATACTGATATCTATGGTGAACAATTAGAAATTGAGTTCTTGCAGAAAATCAGAGATGAAAAAAAGTTTCCGACGGTTAATGATCTGATTACGCAAATACGTACTGATGTTGAAACTTCAAAGAGAATCTTGAAGTCATGAAGCTTGCACTTCTGGGCCATCCTATAGCTCATTCCCTGTCTCCCTCTCTTTATCGCGAAATACTGGGAACGAAGCTCGAATCCTACGAACTTCTGGATATAGAAGATCCTTCTCTTATTCCGGATATCTTCGAGCTTCAATCGAAGTATGACGGCTTATCCATAACCAGTCCTCACAAGAAACATTTTTTCCAGAATGTGATTATTAATTCACCAATCGTAAGAGAACTGAAGGCAATCAATACCATCTCATTTCGAAAATCCGGAATCTACGGAACCAACACTGATGTGCTGGCGGTGGAGAAGATTCTTCTTGGTTTCAAGGAACAGCTCCCTAATCTGGAGCTTATTATCCTCGGAGATGGTGTAATGGCCCGGCTGACAAAGATGGTAGCTATTTCCCAGAACATTTTATTTAAGCAATATTCCCGTAATAAAGGCGACGATCTCACTCATCTTAATCTCTCAAGTCCTCCGGCAAGTCCGACTATTGTAATCAACTCCTGCTCGAGAAATTTCATATTTAGCGGATCTCTTCACCCAAGCCTGATTTTCTGGGACTATAATTATTCGTTTAAACCCCATCAAAATACTCTTCCATCTCAGGTAAAAGCCTACATCGACGGAGAAGAAATGCTTCGTCTGCAGGCACTCGCTGCTATCGATTTCTGGTCAGCTACTTAGTTTTAAACATAAGTGCTGATAATTCTGAAAATTGAGACATACTATTCATAGGTTAATAACATTATGATTCGCAGAGAATTCATCGATATTGTCACGGCTACCGGAATGGCGACACTTAAAGAGTTGCGGCGTCTTTCTATGGGTCGCGATGATGAGATCAACGAGTTTGAACTTCTCTCAATGCCTTATTTTGATGAAAACAAGTTCGCAAAAATTTGTTCCGAACGTTATGCCATTACCTTTATCGATCTTCGTAATGCCAAAGTTCCACAAGATACTCTTTCATCTCTCAAGAAACGCTATGTCACAAAATGGCGTGCAATTCCTATTCAGAAAACTGCAACCAAAGTAACTCTTGCCACATTTGATCCAAGTGTAGTTGCTGATGGTAGCAGGGAACTGCAGGACGTTTTCAAGAAGCAAGTTGAATTTATTCTTACGAATATTTCTTCGTGGAGAAAACTTTTCAGCAATGTGAAGGATTCTGTTGATGACCTCATCAATAACATCCAGGAAATAAATAACATGACGGTGCAGGAAGACAGCATCAAGGCCGAGGATATCTCGGATGATGTTGTAACTTTTGTGAACCGTCTTCTTGCTGAAGCGTACGTAAAAAAAGCATCTGATATTCATGTTGAACCTTATGAAAGAGTTTTCCGTGTTCGTTTCCGTATTGATGGAATGCTGATTGAAGTAGCTCAGCCACCTAAATCAATGATGGCCCCGGTTGTATCTCGCTTGAAGATCATGTCCCAGATGGATATTTCTGAAAAACGTAAGCCTCAGGATGGCCGTATAAAACTTCTTATCGGTGGTAATCCGATTGATTACCGGGTTTCTTCCCTTCCGACTTTGTTCGGGGAAAAAATTGTTCTGCGTCTTCTCGATTCTTCAAACCTACAGCTGGATATGACCAAGCTTGGATTTGAACAGAAGCAGCTCGATATTTTCAAGGAAGGTATTCACCGTCCGTTTGGAATGTGTCTTGTCACAGGTCCAACCGGTTCAGGGAAAACCACCACACTTTATTCTGCTATGGCAGAACTCAATACCCCTGATAACAACGTCTCCACTGCGGAAGATCCGGTCGAGTTTAACCTCGAGGGAATTAACCAGGTGAACGTGAAGAAAGATGTCGGACTTACTTTCGCTACTGCGCTTAAGTCATTTCTTCGTCAGGATCCGGATATCATCATGGTGGGAGAGATCAGAGATCTTGAAGTGGGAGAGATTGCGGTTGAAGCTGCACTCACTGGTCACCTTGTACTTTCGACACTTCATACGAACGATGCACCTGCAACAATTACAAGACTTCTGAATATGGGGATTGAGCCGTTCCTTGTTGTAGCTGCTCTCAACGTGATCGTTGCTCAGCGACTGTGTCGCAAAATCTGTATCAATTGCCGTGAAGAAAAGAAGACTACGTCTGATGAGCTCATAGCTTGCGGGTTTGCTCCCGCTTCTGCTGAGAAGATCAAGGTTTATCATGGTAAAGGCTGCGAAATCTGCGCCAATACAGGATACAAGGGACGATTAGCGATTTACGAAGTTCTTCAGGTGACCCCGAAAATCCGTGAACTCATTCTCAGGAACGCTTCTTCGGACGATATTAAAAAACAGGCCATCAAAGATGGAATGAAGACTTTGAGAATGTGTGCACTAACAAAAGTAGCCCAGGGTTTAACGACTCTGGAAGAAGCTGTTTCAAACTCATCTTCAGATCAGCTTTAGGAGTAACGTATGGGCGATAATACAAAATCACAAACCAAAACCCAGACTCAGGCAGAGCAGGGTATTGGCAATCTCCAGATTCAGCAGCTCTTCAAAGTAATGGTTGATAACGGCGCATCCGATCTTCATCTCACCGTAGGGACTGCTCCGGGAATGCGTATCTCCGGTGATATCGTTCGCGTAAAAGTTGGAAGTCTTACTCCAGATGATACGAAACGACTTATTTATCAGATTCTCACTGAGAAGCAAAAAGCTGAGCTTGAGAAAAATCTCGAGCTTGATTTCTCCTTCGGTATTAAAGGGATGGCGCGTTTTCGCGCGAACGTATTTTATTCAAAAGGTGCTGTAGCCGGAGTTTTTCGTCAGATTCCAAGTTTGATTCCTGACTTCGAGGCACTTGGTTTACCTCCGGTTCTTCTGGAGATGGTGAATGTCTCATCCGGACTTTTCCTTATTACGGGTCCAACGGGTTCTGGTAAATCGACTACTCTCGCATCCATCATTGATAAATTAAATTCAAACTCGCCTTCTCACATTATTACTCTGGAAGATCCAATTGAGTTTGTTCACCAGCATAAACTGTCTTTGGTAAACCAGCGTGAGGTGGGTGCAGATACTTTGAGCTTCGGAAAAGGAATTAAATCTCTGCTTCGTCAGGACCCCGATATTGTTCTCGTAGGAGAGCTTCGTGACCCTGAGACTATTGAAGCAGCCCTGACGATTGCTGAAACTGGACACGTAGTATTCGGAACCCTTCACACGAACTCAACGGTTCAGACGATCAACCGGGTAATTAACGTTTTCTCTCACGAACAACAGGAACAGATTAGAACCCTTCTTTCTTTTGTTCTTCAGGGTGACCCCGAAAATCCGTGAACTCATTCTCAGGAACGCTTCTTCGGACGATATTAAAAAACAGGCCATCAAAGATGGAATGAAGACTTTGAGAATGTGTGCACTAACAAAAGTAGCCCAGGGTTTAACGACTCTGGAAGAAGCTGTTTCAAACTCATCTTCAGATCAGCTTTAGGAGTAACGTATGGGCGATAATACAAAATCACAAACCAAAACCCAGACTCAGGCAGAGCAGGGTATTGGCAATCTCCAGATTCAGCAGCTCTTCAAAGTAATGGTTGATAACGGCGCATCCGATCTTCATCTCACCGTAGGGACTGCTCCGGGAATGCGTATCTCCGGTGATATCGTTCGCGTAAAAGTTGGAAGTCTTACTCCAGATGATACGAAACGACTTATTTATCAGATTCTCACTGAGAAGCAAAAAGCTGAGCTTGAGAAAAATCTCGAGCTTGATTTCTCCTTCGGTATTAAAGGGATGGCGCGTTTTCGCGCGAACGTATTTTATTCAAAAGGTGCTGTAGCCGGAGTTTTTCGTCAGATTCCAAGTTTGATTCCTGACTTCGAGGCACTTGGTTTACCTCCGGTTCTTCTGGAGATGGTGAATGTCTCATCCGGACTTTTCCTTATTACGGGTCCAACGGGTTCTGGTAAATCGACTACTCTCGCATCCATCATTGATAAATTAAATTCAAACTCGCCTTCTCACATTATTACTCTGGAAGATCCAATTGAGTTTGTTCACCAGCATAAACTGTCTTTGGTAAACCAGCGTGAGGTGGGTGCAGATACTTTGAGCTTCGGAAAAGGAATTAAATCTCTGCTTCGTCAGGACCCCGATATTGTTCTCGTAGGAGAGCTTCGTGACCCTGAGACTATTGAAGCAGCCCTGACGATTGCTGAAACTGGACACGTAGTATTCGGAACCCTTCACACGAACTCAACGGTTCAGACGATCAACCGGGTAATTAACGTTTTCTCTCACGAACAACAGGAACAGATCAGAACCCTTCTTTCTTTTGTTCTTCAGGGTGTAGTTGCCCAGCAGCTTCTTCCGAGAATTCCCAAGGGACGTGTCCTTTGCCAGGAAATTCTACGTATCACTCCTGCGATCAGAAACCTTATCCGTGAAGACAAGGTTCACCAGATCTATTCCCAGATGCAGATTGGCCAGGAAGAATCCGGCATGAACACCATGAACCAGCACATCAAGAAGCATCTTGATGCCGGATTGATTTCGCCTGAGACCGCGATGACTTATTCAAATAACCCGGAAGAACTTTCGCGTATGTTGGGACTAGAAAATAGACCGAAGAGCAGGTTGAAGTAGTATGCCTAAGTTTAAATACTTTGGATTTACCAACGACGGCAGAAAGGTTGAGAATTCAATCGATGCTGATTCCATTAAGGATGCTAAAAAACTTCTTCGTCGTCAGAATATAAAAGTCACGCGGATCTCTGCGCCTTCGATGTTTGAAGTTGATCTCGGAGAATTTCTGGTTGAGAAAGGACTTGCTCGTCCTTTCGGGCGCGCTGAACTCATGCGCTTTACCCGCCAGCTGGCGATTCTGATTAATGCGGGTGTTCCGATTCTTGAATGTATGGAGATTCTTCATAAGCAGGAACAGAACCTGGTATTAAAAAAAGTTATTAAGAACATTTCGATGCAGATTGAAGAAGGTAAGACCTTATACGATGCCATGTCTCAACAGCAGGGCTTTGATAAACTCTATTGTTCTTTGGTTAAGGCTGGCGAAGCCGCAGGTATTCTCGATACCATTCTGGTGAAGCTTGCAGAGTTTCTCGAAAAAGCGGAGAAGCTTAAGAAGCAGGTTAAATCTGCCCTTACTTATCCTGCTATCGTAGTAGTTGTTGGGATTATAGTAATTTTCGGGCTCATGACTTATGTTGTTCCCATGTTCGTAGATATTCTCAAGGATTCTGGTCAGCAGATTCCTTTCGTTACCCAGTTGGTGATGAATATTTCTCAGTTTTTCCAGGACTACACTCTACTGTTAATTGCGGGCCTTATTGCGGGTGCTATTCTTTTTGTGAACTTTATCAAAACCTCTGAGGGTAAAGCCCAATGGGATAGAGTAACGATGAAGGCTCCTCTTTTTGGTCTTCTTATTATCAAGGGAAATCTGGGTGCCTTCACCCGCACGCTGGCGACTATGCTCTCGGCAGGTGTTCCAATTATCGATTCACTTGAAATCTGTATTGATACTCTCGACAACACTCAGATCGCCAAAGATCTCCGAAAAGTGAGACAAGCAGTTATTGAAGGTAAGTCGATTACCGAACCACTGGAACGTATTACATATTTTCCTCCCCTCGTTACTCAGATGATTAAAGTAGGAGAGGCAACCGGTAACCTGGATCAGATGCTGATTAAAGTAGCCGATGTTTTCCAGGATGAAGTTGAAGAGCTTGTTGGCAATCTCACGAAATTGATTGAGCCGATTATCCTTGTGGTACTCGGGGGAATTATCGCAGTTGTTCTCATCGCGATGTACCTGCCAATCTTCATGTCTGCTGGTGGTGTTCAGGAATAATGGCAAGATTCGTTGGCGGTAGGACCAGCAGTGGTCCTACCACCTAAGGCCTTGCCTTAATTTTCAGGCATAAATTGCCGAATTGTTGCTAAATCGTTTGTATTTGATACGCTTTATTAAGAAATATTGAAAACGTAGTAAAATAGTAACTGAGATGCAGACATTCAAAGGGCTCTTAATGCCAGGTGAAAAGAAGCAGATCATAAACAAATGATGCCCTCTTAATGGTCATCACAAGGAGTCCAAATGAAAACGTTCTTAAAGACGCTTCGTCGTCAGGATGGTTTTACGCTCGTAGAATTGATGGTCGTTGTTGCGATTATCGGTCTCCTGTCAGCAGTAGCTATTCCAAACTTCCAGAAGTACCAGGCCCGTGCGAAGACTGCTGAAGCAAAACTTCAACTCTCTGCGATTTACACTGCCGAAGCTTCATTCTTTGCAGATTACAACATCTACCACACATGTCTGAACTACATGGGTTACAATCCTGCAGAGGAAATGAGTTCCAGATATTATGCCATGGGATTTAACACTGTTGGCGCCCCTGATACTACTGCTTATACCTCAGCCGTGAATTCTGGTATTAGTACTGCTGCTACAGACTGTCCTTCAAGTGTGGCAGCTGCAAGTACCGGTAACTCATTCTTCCCTGCTGGAAAAAGTATCGGTGCCAACCTTGCCACTAACGCTCACATCACATCTTCTGCTTTTGGTACTCAGGCGAGTCAAACGACGATGACTTACGTTGCAGGTGCGGCAGGTGTTATTCATAAAGAATTTACAACAAGTACTGCAGCTCAGGGATCGTCATACTTCACTATTAACGAACAGAAAAGAATCTCGACCGTTCGTAATGGTTTCTAGAATTTTTCAATCGAAGGGGGGCATTCGTGCTCCCCTTTTTTTATTCCTTCGAAGTTCATCCGGCTTTACGATGGTAGAACTAATGGTTGTGGTTGGTATTATTGGTCTTCTCTCAGCGGTGGCGATTCCCAATTTTCAGAAATTTCAATCCCGCTCCCGGACAACGGAGGCAAAGCTTCAACTTGCAGCCGTGTATACAGCAGAAGCTTCTTTCTTCAGTGCCTATCATATGTATCACTCATGCCTCAACTACATGGGATATGATCCACGTGAATTTCAAAACACTCGTTTCTATTCAGTGGGCTTTATAAATACAGCTTCGATTCATATTGATCCTTTTACGTCTGCGATTGCAGGTGATCTGAACGTTACTGATTGCCCACAATCACTTCCTGCCACTGAGAATTCAACTTATTTCGTTGCCGGCAATGGTGTCGGAGGAAATGTTGCAGGGTCGAATCATATTCCTGCGACTTCAATGGGAGATCAGACTGTCGGTCAATTTACATTTGTTGCAGGCGCTGGAGGAATTATTCACAAAGCTTTTATTACAGCCACGGACAGCTCAGCTTTTACCATTAATCACGTGAAAAGAATTTCGACCGTGCGTGTGGGCTACTAAAAATTCATTCAATTGTCGTGATGGATTTCGCTTTCGTCGAATCACCCTTTCTCTTCAGGCGATATGGCACAAATGGTGTCTGCGTATGATATTTCCCCAGTACCTTTATGTAAGGTACGCCATAAGCATCAAGGTGTTCGCAGCCCGTCTTAAGCTGATTCAGACATGTTAAATCTCTCTCTGATTTCAGAGCATGAAAATCAGCAGTGAGTTTCTCTTTCAATGCAGAATCCTGAGTAGTCGTCATGATGTCGTAAATAAGAGAAAGTACTACATTGTAATCAAAGCCGAGTTCCACTTTCATTTTCATCGCCAAGGACGGTATGAAGGCGGGAGCTTTGGGATGAAATTTTATTTTTTCTATGTACTGAAGACCCTTCTGATAATCACCGAGCTCAAAATAGTAGGCAAAACTCAAATTGAAATTCAGTTTGTAGTCATCAGGATAATATTTCACGCCTTTTTCCATCAATGCGACCGCTCCATAGAGATCATCTTTGATGATTGAGAGATACTGCCCGCCCCAGTAATAGTTCTGATAAAAAAATGGATCAAGAACTGAAATGGTGTCGAAGCGTAAGTACATCCAGCTATTGAGATCCTTGGCCGCATAATGTTCGAGATCGGATTCAATAAGTGTCTGAACCCAAAGAAGGTCAGTAAGTAAGCGCTTGTTTCCGGCAGAGAGAAAGACCAGTAAGTCTTTATTGATGTTGAGAGCTGTTTCCTGTTTTTTGATATCAGGAACTGGCTTCGGAGTACCCTGATTGATGATCCCAGCAATGAGAAAACAAATTATCCCAAAAACGAGAAGGGTTGAGTCCGGAAAAATGTGTTTGCTTCTAAATGATGAAATCATACCATTATCATTATGATACATTTCAACGGCATCACGAAAATATTTCGGACAGAGTTGTTAGCTCAACCATTCAAGGCCCTTAATGATGTGACCTTCGAGATACCGGAAGGCTCTATGGTTGGATTCCTGGGCGCAAATGGCGCAGGTAAAACGACATCTCTGAAAATTGTCATGGATTTTATCCGTCCAACTAAGGGTGAAGTGAAGTTTTCGCCCTCTCTCGGATCAACCCGCGAAGAAATTTTTCGGAACATTGGTTTTCTCCCCGAAAGACCTTATTTTTATCAGAACCTTACAGGAAATGAGTTTCTGAATTTCATGGGAAAGCTTTCAGACCTTAAAAATCAGACGATCATTGAACGGATAAAGATCTGGGGCCCAAGATTTAAGATAGACCATGCTCTTAATCGTGAACTTAAAACTTATTCTAAGGGCATGTTACAAAGAATTGGATTTCTAGCGACGATTCTTCACGAGCCACAGATAATCATTCTTGATGAGCCTTTATCAGGCCTTGATCCAATTGGTAGAAAGGAATTGAAGGACGTAATCATAGAAGTACATAAAACCGGAAAAACAGTTTTTTTTTCAAGTCACATTGTTTCTGATATCGAGGAAATCTGTGATCGGGTAATATTTCTGAAAAATGGCTCACTTGTATATGATGGCTCAGTGAGCTCGCTGATGAAGCAATCCAAATCAATGGACTTCATCATGAGTGTTGCTTCACCGGGGAAGGTGCCCGAGGGTCTCGTGAAGGAAATCATCCAGCTTCCTGACGATGTCACCAGATTCACTGTCGGTGAAGAAAACAAGGATGCGCTCATTTCTTATTTCATCTCGCAAAAAAAGTCCCTTCTCTCTCTTGAGATGATAAAGCCCAGCCTGGAAGAAATCTTTTACCAGACAAAGGGAACGCATGACCCTCAGTAAAACTCTGACCATCGCACATTACACTTTCAAGGAGATCTGGAAGAGTAAAATCCTTCTCAATGTCTTTTTTGTGGGGATAGGTCTGATGGTAGTCACTTATGTAGCTACCGAATTCACATATGGCGTTCCCGAAAGAGTTGCGCTGGATTTCGGTCTTGGGATGCTTTCTATCTCATCTCTCGGTATCTCATTATTTCTCGGCGTCGGATTACTTTCACGAGAAATTGAGTCACGAACTGTTTATATGGTTATCTCCCGACCCGTCCCTCGATATGCTTTCATCATAGGAAAGCTGCTTGGACTTATCGGAATTCAGGCAATCAATGTGATCATTCTTGCAACTATGACGATGACTGCTACAAAACTTCTGGGTGGTGACATCACTTCACTTATCATCTGGGCAATTGTTTTTATTTTTCTCGAATCAATCATGCTTCTCATGGTTGTTGTGCTGCTCTCTTTGATGGCGAACAATATCCTCTCTGTACTTTTTTCTCTCGTTCTTTTACTGCTGGGTCATGCGGTCAAGGAAACTCAGGAAATAAATTTCCTGAGCGATAATCCGGTAATTGTTAAAATTCTCGATGTTTATCATTTTATCCTGCCAGCTTTTTATAAGCTAAACCTGAAAGATTTTGTGATTTATAAAAATGATCTTCCCATGAGTTATCTTGCTGGCAATTTTCTATATGGGGTTCTCTATTCCATTTTCCTTCTGGTCGCCGTGGTACTCATCTTCAACCGGAAGAATATTGATTGAACGGGCTATATTCAATCTACGCTTTTATCTTTGGTCTCATCATCGGAAGTTTTCTGAATGTTGTAATACTGAGACTTCCGGCCGGAAAGGATCTTGTTCGTAAAAGGTCTGCTTGTCCACAGTGTGGGACTCAGCTGAAATGGTTCCATAATATTCCTGTTATAAGTTTTCTTTTCTTGAGAGGAAGGTGCGGTTTTTGCGGGACGAGGATTTCCTGGCGATATCCGCTGATTGAAATGCTGACTGGACTTATAGCCTTATGGCTTTTTCCGGAAAGTATGGACTCCATGAGCCTCTCAGTTTTTACATTTCAATTTACAGTTGCATGCATTTTTATCTGTCATTTTTTCATCGACCTGGATCATCAGCTGCTGCTCGACTCACTCAATTTGTACCTGCTTGCTGTGGTATTGCCCTATGTATTCTTCTTCTATCATTGGAATTACTGGGTCATTGGTGCTGCGATTGGATTTGGTGGAACACTTCTCGTAACCTGGTTGTTCTATAAAATCCGCGGGCAGATTGGACTCGGCGGAGGTGATATCAAGCTGTATGGAATTTTAGGTCTTCTACTTGGTCCTATGGGAATTGTTTTCAATATCTTCCTCAGCTGTTTTGTTGGAGCAGTTGTTGGGCTTATTCTGATCGCACTCAAGAAGGCGACAAAAGACAAACCACTTCCCTTCGGGCCATCCATTCTGGTGGTTGCAGCCTTTCAGATTTTTTTCCCTGAGCTCGCTCAACGATTGCAGAGCTTACTCTTCTAATTTGGCATAACGCACCAATCCGCTTGATATCTGCAACTTACTCTGCATATAATAAACTAAACTTGGTTTACCTTCAGGGATGAAATAATTGGCAAAGTCTTTTAAAGACCAGATTGATGACCTAATGGGGAAAGTGAGTCCTGGTGTCACCATTGGTGTGGACATCGGCGCTCATAGTATCAAAGTATGTGAACTTTCTGGCGGCCCTGGAAAATTCAAGATCGAACGCTTTGGAGTGTACACTCTTTCAGAAGCCGCACTCATTGAAGATGAAATTCAAAAGCCTTCAGAAATTGTCGAAGGCATTCTTTCAGCCCTTAAAGATTCCGGAATTAAATCGCGCCAGATTTGCTTAGGCCTCTTTGGTCCGAACACGATGACAAAACGTCTGAACGTTCCGGAAGGATCTCGTGAAGAAATTGAAGATCATATTCTCTGGGAAGCTGAACAATACATCACATTCGGTGCAGATGATTCTCAAATCGATTTTCATATTATCGGCGATAACGAAGGGGGCGGTAAGGATGCAATCGTTGCTGCTGCCAAGAATGAAATCATAGAATCATTCACCAATGTCTTAAAGGACGAAAAACTCACTGCTAAAGTTGTTGACCTGAACGTTCTTGCACTTGCAAACGGTATGGA
>MWVX01000291.1_pt1 | contig 14859 bp, 16 predicted proteins | sample 1047311 | NCBI WGS metagenome assembly MWVX01 (sample SAMN06349984, study PRJNA376086) | soil metagenome | isolation source: MtG-4 sample Antarctic (ecotone) soil | place: Antarctica | collected 2015-01-13 | reverse complement strand
GTTCATATTCACGAGCGGACCGCCGGAATTTCCGCGATTTATCGCCGCGTCGGTTTGGATAAATTTTTGAAACACGCTGGCATAAGGCGTTTCGCGTTTTGTTTGCGAAATAATTCCCGCCGTTACACTTTGCGCCAAACCGAACGGCGAACCGATTGCCAAAACCCAATCGCCGACTTGAGAAACATCTGAATTGCCGAGTTTGATAAACGGCAAATCTCGTCCCGCCTCAATTTTCAAAACCGCTAAATCGGTTTCTTCATCCGCGCCGATTACTTTGGCAACATATTCTTCGCCCGACGGCAGCCGCACCATAATCCGCGAAGCATCTTCGATGACGTGATAGTTCGTCAAAATAAAGCCCGATTTATCAACAATAAAACCGCTTCCGACGGCGTAAGACGGACGGCGCGGAAGTTGGCGGCGGAAAAATTCCATAATATCGTCGGAGTCTTCCGTCGCCGGTTTGTCATTTTTGAGCGTTACTTCGGGAACTTTTCCTTTCGTATCAATGTTGACGACGGCAGGTTCGACCCGCCGCGCAACTTCGGCAAACGAAGCCGAAAGCTGTTCGGGAGTAACGGTTGTATCTCTCGTTTTGTCGGCGACGACATTGGTTTGAGCCGTCGAAACCGTCGCGCTCATCCCAAAAACCAAAAATAAGTAAATAAAATTCGTCAAACCCGCCCGAATCTTACGCGACAAAACTTTTTCCGATTTTTCCGATTTATAAATTGACATAAACTCTTTCTCCTAAAAACTCAAGACTATTGGCAAGCAAGACCTAATATTTTCCAAGTATAACAAAAAACAATTGCGAATTACGAATTGATGAAAAAAAATCACGGAGCGTTGGTAACGCCAGCGTCCCGCTGGCTGTCGAGAGTGCGTCCCGCACTCTCACAAATTTTAGTCAGGTGAGCGAGACGCTCACCTGACAGCCGTCGGGACGACGGCGTTACCTTCGCTCCGTCATTTTCAACCCGTCATTGAAAGCAATACTTTCAGCACACCTTTTTGCGCGGCTCGACTCATCGCCTTCACGCCGTCGGTTAGATTAAATTCGTCGCTGACAAGACTTTCGACATCAACCGCTTTCGTTTGTAAAAGGTCTAAAGCGGGCGCAAACATTCCGCAACGCGAACCGACAATTGTTATTTCATCAACCACGACGCGCCACGCATTCCATTTTGCTTCGCCGTGAAACGTGGATTTCAAAACAAATTTGCCGCGCGGTTTGAGCAAATCCAAAGCCAAATCAAAGCCCGATTCCGAGCCGCTGGCTTCAACTACAACATCAAATTGCCGATTCAGTTTCGGCGCGTTTTCAAGCAAAACGCCTTCGATGTTACGCCCGGCGACAATCGAAATTTTCTCTTTGTGTTTGCCAATCAAGGTAACATTGCGGCTTTTCAACGCCAGACTTTGAGCGCATAAATTTCCCAACTTTCCATCGCCGACAACCGCGACTTTTGTTTCTGCTTCAATCGAAACTTGCTCCGTAATTCCAAACGCCGCCGCCAGAGGTTCGGTGAAAACGGCTTGAATATCGGAAACTTCGTCGGGAATTTGTAAAAGATTGCACATCGGCAAAGTCAAAAATTCGGCGTGTGCGCCATTGCGGTTTTTGATACCTAAAACTGTTCGCGTCGCGCAATGCCGCGCATCGCCTTTTTTGCAAAGTTCACAAATGGCGCAACCGACATTTATTTCGCCGACAACTCTTTTTCCAATCCAATTTTTGTCCGTCGCTTCTTCGACAATGCCGACAAACTCGTGTCCGATTGTGCCTTGAAAATTCGCGTAACCTTTGACAATTTCCAAATCCGTATTGCAAATTCCCGACATCAAAACGCGCACAATTGCTTCATCTTCAAGACTCGGCTTAAAAACTTCGGCAAGTTTTAGTCGGTTATTTTCAAAACGCAACGCTTTCATAATTTTGTCCTTCGTCATTTGTCCTTTGTCATTCGCTTCGTTTTTCAAAATTGAGTTGTCAGCAAAAAAACAAAGGACAAAGGACTAATGACTACTTTTCAGTATAATAAACTTTCAAATCTCTTTCGCCCGTGATGCGCCAATCGCCGCCGATTTTTCGGAGTCGCAATTGTGTTTGCACTTTGCCCGCCGAATATTTTCCCGCGCCTTCAAAAACCCATTCTTTATCAAAAACCGCCGTCGCATTTTCGCCCGAAGCGTCGGGGCTGACGCGCATATTGCTGAGATTTATTTTCATATAATCATAAGCACTAAACGCTCGCTGTTTATCGCCTCTAACAAAGCCTATGCTTGCGTCCGATTTGTTGTAATAATCAACCGTGTCGGCGTAATTGTTCATATAAGCATTGAGATTGCGCGATTCCGCCGCAGATTTCCACGAATTGATTTTGCTTGAAACTTCGCTTTTCGTCTGTTCAGGATTATAGTCCGACGGTGGAGCAGGCGTTGGTGTCGGAAATGGCGACGAATTAGGCGCAGGAGTTTTATTCGCAACCGTCGGCGACGGCGTAGCTTTTGAATTCGTATTTGTATTGAGAATTTGCCCGTTTGAATTTGGAGAGATTACATTTTTATTTTGGACAACTTCGGTTTTGCCGTCTTTGAAATACAGCCACGCTCCAACTCCGGCCAAACCGAAAAGCACAAACATCCCAAAAGCCGTCAGCAAAACCGCTATCGCCGTGTTCGATTTTTTCGGCTCAGACTCAAGCGAGGAAACTCTCGTTACTTGGCTCTGCTCCCAATTTTGCGACGGCGAAATTTGTCCCAACGGCTCGACTCTTTTTGGCGAAACCTGTGTTTCGGCTTCGGTCAAAAAAACGGTCGGCGAACTTTGGTCTGGAAATTCGGCAAGCTGAGTTCCGTCTTGCAGACAAAATCTGAGCGTGTCGTCGGCATAATTTGTTTGGCAACTCGGACAATATTTCATAATTTTCCCTTCAATAATAAAACGAAGCAGCGCAATAGTAAATAACCTCAAACACAAGATTAAGAAAAATTAACCGCAGAAACGCAGAGACGCAGAGTTTTTTCTGCCATTGAGCGATATTTTAATAATTCTTCTCTGCGTCTCTGCGTTTCTGCGGTGAAAAAACCGTCCGTCGCAAAATCAGTTCGCTCGCCATTTTACCTGACAGCAAAACAAGCGGAATACCACCGCCCGGATGAGTTGCGCCACCGACGAAATATAGATTTTCGATGTCTTTTGCTTTATTCGGCGGACGCAAAAATGCGCTGAAAATTCCGTTTGACGAAACGCCGTAAATCGAACCGCGATTTGCCGCGTATTTTTTCTCGAAATCGGCAGGCGTGATAATTTGTTCAAATTCGATTGAGTTTTCCAAATTTTTCAAGCCGAAGTTTTCCAACTTTTTGATAATCAAATCGCGGTAACTTTTTGCCTCTGTTTGCCAATCCGTTTTATCGCTCGTGTAAGGCGTGTTGACGAGAACGAACAAATTTTCGTGATTTTCAGGTACTTGCGTTTCGTCTGTTTTTGAAACGGCACAAACATAAATTGTCGGATTCATCGGCGGTCGTTTCCGCCCAAAAATCGCGTCGAACTCAGCTTTGTAATCGTCGGAGAAAAAAATGTTGTGATGCGCCAAGTTTGGAAACTGTTTTTTTGTGCCGAGAAGCAACACAAAACCACTACAAGACGGTTCGAGTTTTTCTAATTTTTTATCGGGAAAACTTTTTCGCGCCTTTTTATCTATCAAATTTCGATATGTTTCAATCGCGTCGGAATTGGCAATGACAAAATCGCAACCGAAACTTTCACCGCCGACGCGCACACCGACTGCTTTTCCGTTTTCGATTTCGATTTTTTCAACTTCCGATTCGGTGTAAATCGCCACATTCAACTCTCGCGCCAATTTCTCCAAACTGCGCGGAATTTCATACATTCCGCCTTTGACATACCACGCGCCCAAACCGAATTCGACATACGGAATAAGCGCGAAAGTCGCCGGTATTTGATATGGAGATGAACCGTTATAGGTGGCAAAACGGTTGAAAAGCTGACGAAGTTTTGACGATTGAAAATAACTTTTGTTGTGTTTATCTAAAGTTTTCAAACTTGAGATAGCAAGTAAATCTTTGAGGTATTTCGGACGCAGAAGTTCCGGCAAATCATTCAAACTGTGCGAAAGAAAAGTTTTTTCGGCAATCTCGTATTTTTGTTTCGCGTCCGTCAAAAATTTGCGAAAGTTTTCAACATCTCGCGGTTCGATTTTAGAAATTTCGTTTTCGGTTTTTTGCAAGTCCGTCGAAGCGTCAAAGATTGTACCGTCAGTCCAAAAATATCGGCAAATCGGCTCAAGCGGAACGATTGTCAAATAGTCTTTGAGTTCGCGTCCGGCGAACTCAAAGAGGTCTTCCAAAACGTGGCGCATCGTCAACAAACTCGCGCCCGTATCAAATTTGTAGCCATCGGCTTCGACAAAATTGATCTTTCCGCCAATTGTTTCATTTTTCTCTAAAACCGTCACGGAAAAACCCGCTTTCGCCAGCCGACACGCGGCGGAAAGTCCGCCAAGTCCCGCACCGATAATGATTATTTCTTTCATTTTTCAACCGAAGATTTTATCAACCAAAATGCCCAGACTATCAACAGGAATTGAAGCGGTAATCTAAGCCAAATTAGCAACGGATTAAATTCGGGAAACATCTCCGTATTTATCGCCATATAAATATTCGCCGGGAAAATTGCGATGAGTAAAGCGATTAAGCCCCAAGCAGCAAGACGAGAGAATTTTGGAATCAAAAGTAATGCGCCCAAAACAATTTCAAAAACTCCGCTTAAATAAACTAAAAATAAATGCCAAGGCAAATATGTCGGCATTATCCGCAAATAAAAATCAGGATTGAGAAAATGATTTATTCCCGCCAAAACAAAAATGATGCCGAAAAACCATTTTAGGATTAGATTAACAATACGCATTCAGGCTGATTATACCTGATAAGCACCTGAACAAAAGTATTGCGACGTTTTGTTTTTCGTTCAGAGTCCACGCAGAGAGCGTGAAACCTTCGAGCGAAGCGCGGCGGCTTCGGCAAACTAAAGTTTGAACTCTGAACTTTTCAAAATACCTGAAAACTTGCTCACCTGCTTAGTTGTCGGTTATCGGTCATTAGATTTATACTAGAGTTATCTTTACTGATAACAAACAATTATTTATGAATTTTGAACTTACCGAAGAACAACACCAAATAAAAATGAGTGTGCGCGAATTTGCCGAGAGCGAGATTTTGCCCAACGTGATGGAATGGGACGAAACACAGCATTTTCCGATTGAATTGCGCCCGAAACTCGCTGAACTTGGCTTGATGGGAATTCTTTTTCCCGAAGAATATGGCGGAGCGGGAATGGGTTATGTCGAATATGCGACGATTATCGAGGAAATTGCGCGGGTTTGCGGCTCGGTCGGTCTTTCGGTGGCGGCGCATAATTCGCTTTGCTCAAATCATATTTTTCAATTCGGAAGCGAAGAGCAAAAGCAAAAATATCTCGTGCCGCTGGCAAACGGCGAATCTTTCGGCGCGTGGGGTTTGACGGAAGCAAGCGCAGGTTCGGACAGTGCAGGAACACGCACAAACGCGGTTAAAAGTAACGGCGGTTGGCTTGTGAACGGCTCGAAAAATTTCATCACCCACGCAATTGCCTGTCAAACCTGCGTCGCCGTCGCTGTTACCGATAAGGAAAAGGGTAACAAAGGAATTTCGGCGTTTATTTTTGACAAATCAATGGAAGGTTTTCGCTCTGACAAAAAAGAAAACAAACTCGGAATGAGAGCGTCGGAAACGGCAAGTGTGGTTTTTGAAGATTGCTATGTGCCTGAAGAAAATCTGCTCGGCAACGAAGGCGAAGGTTTTCTCCAATGTATGCAAATTCTCGACGGCGGCAGAATTTCAATCGCGGCTTTGAGCGTCGGCATCGCCCAAGGCGCGTTTGAAGCCGCAGTCAGATACGCCAAAGAACGCCACCAATTCGGCAAACCGATTGCCGAATTTCAGGCGATTCAGTTCAAACTCGCAGATATGGCAACCCAAATCGAAGCTGCCCGATTGCTGACACACCAAGCCTCATATTTGAAAGATAACGGCAAAAAAACAACCAAACAATCAGCGATGGCGAAACTCTACGCTTCGGAGGTTGCCGTGCGCGTGGCGGAAGAATCCATCCAAATTCACGGTGGTTACGGCTACACGAAAGATTATCCGGCAGAAAAATATTGGCGCGATTCAAAACTCTGCACCATCGGCGAAGGCACGAGCGAGATTCAACGGCTGGTGATTGCGAAACAACTTTTGAAGGTATAAAAATATGAACGTATTAAAACTGACGGCAATTTATGAAAAAGCCGAAGAAGGCGGTTATGTCGGTTATGTCGCCGAACTTCCGGGCGCGAATACGCAGGGCGAAACGATTGAAGAAACCCGCGAAAACTTAAAAGAAGCCGTATCGCTTCTGCTTGAGTGCTATCGGGAAGAAGCGGAAAAAAGTTAACTAAATCTTCGATGAAAGAAGATTTGATTTTGCAGACGGCTTAAAATGAAGCAAGCAGATTTGATTGGTCATCTGGAAAAACGCGGCTGTATTTTTATCCGCGAAGGCGGAAGCCACACGATTTATAAAAATCTACTCAACGGTAAAATGACATCAATTCCGCGCCACAGAAAAGTTAAAGAATTTTTGGCAAAAAAGATTTGCGACGATTTAAGTGTGCAACGTCCATAATATAAAGATTTGGCGCGATTCAAAACTCTGCACTATTGGCGAAGGCTCAAGCAAAATTCAACGGCTGGTTATCGCTAAACAATTGCAATCCTAAACCACTTGCGAGTCAGAAACGACTCGCTTTTTTATGTGCGTGAAACATTTCTGTTAAATTTTGCGTTTCACGTTGCATCCGTGAAACAGTCTTGCTATAATTAAGTCAGTTTTTCAAACAAAAAAATAATCATAGGAGAAAATAAATTATGGCGACAATAAATCCATACTTGAATTTTAACGGTAACACCGAAGAGGCATTTAACTTTTACAAATCGGTATTTGGCGGCGAATTTACTGCTTTTCAACGATTCAAAGATATTCCTGACATTCCCGGCGGCAAAGAAGTGTCTGAAAGCGACAAAGAGAAAATTATGCACGTTGCTTTACCAATCGGACAAGACAATGTTCTGATGGCAACTGATGTCTTAGAATCAATGGGACAAAGTTTGACAGTTGGCAACAATTTCTACATTTCAATTAATGCCGAAAGCAAAGAAGAAGCAGACAAACTTTTTAACGGGCTTTCGGAAGACGGACAAATAGAGATGCCGCTTGCCGATGCTTTTTGGGGAGCATATTTTGGGATGTTCACCGACAAGTTTGGCATTAAGTGGATGGTGAATCACGATTACAACCAACCCAAATAGCAGAAATTATTTCAAAAAGGAGAAAAAAATATGAGTTTAAGCGATGTATTTATCGCCGAATTACAACAGGAAGCGATTGCAACCCGCAAATGTTTAGAACGGATTCCAGAAAACACTTTTGATTGGAAACCGCACGAAAAATCAATGAGTATGTCCGCACTTGCCGCGCACATTGCGGAAATGGTCAGTTGGGTAAAAGATGTGGCGGAAACGCCCGAACTCGATTTTGCGACGATGGATTATAAACCTTTTGCGCCGGAAACCACCGCCGAATTAGTCGAGCTTTTTGATAAAAATCTTTCTGCTGCGAACGAATCGCTCAAAAATGCTTCCGACGGAATGATGATGGAAAATTGGAAGATGCGAAACGGCGAACAGGTTTATTTTGATATGCCGCGTATCCAAGTTCTGCGCGGATTTATTTTTAACCATTTAGCTCACCATCGCGGGCAACTTTCCGTTTATCTGCGCCTTCAGGATATTCCTGTTCCCGAAATTTACGGACCTTCAGCGGATGAAGGTTCGATGTAAATAACGTGAGTTCAGGATAAGAAATGATAGCCACAAAAAGGCACAAAAAACTCAAAATAAAGATATTTAATTTGTCCTTTTTGTGAATTTTGTGCCTTTTTGCGGCTATTCTTTTTTTTGCCTTTCACGAATCGGTTAAAATTTGCGCGTTGTGGCGCGTAACATCTGCGCCGCGTTTCATCCGCACAAACCATAAAATGCCCGCGCTTGCCGACAGTAAGCCTGAAATTATCGTCAGACTTTCCGGCGTGATTCGATACATTGCCAGACTTGCCGCGTAGCTTGAAAGCGAAAACATCGTAATTTCCGCGCCTCTGTCCAAAGTCGAAATGCGTCCGCGAATATAATCAGGCAAACTGCGCTGAAACATCGTTTCCTGCACCGCGTATTCCACGCCGACAATCGCCCGCGAAACAAACGCGAAAATCATAAACAACCACAAACTCGGCATAAAACCCGCGACGGCAAATAAAATCCCGTGAACAATCAGTGTCCAACCGATAAAAGATTTGTTCAGATTTTTCAAATCCAGAAAAGTTGAAACGCGATGGGCAATCATCATTCCTAAAAATAATCCGAAACCGCTTGCCGTCCACAACAGCGCAACCGCTAAATCGGCGTTCCAATTTTCTCGTTGGGCAAAAACAATGCCGCCCATGCGCTCGAAAACGACATTGATTGCGCCGCCGCCCGTCGCCCAAATCACATTCATAATCAAAATCGTCAGCGCGAAATGATTTTCGACTGTGTAACGAAAACCTTCTTTGAGTTCGGTAAAAAATGAATCGCGTTTGAGTGCCGTTTGATTATTTATTTCCGAAAACGCGCCTGCCGCCGTAGATGGTTCTGACAAAACCAATTCATCGGATAATGCTTCCGACTTTGCCGCTTTTTCCTTAACAGCTTCTTCGGGAATCAACGAAATCGAGTAAGCGGAAATTGCAAAAGAAGCCGCGTTGATAATAAAAGCGACTTGATAGCCGAAAATAGCCGCCGCCCAACCGCCGAGTGCCGAACCGATTGCCATCAGCAAAAACCTCGAAGAAAACATCAACGCCGTTCCCGCCAGCAAACCCTCTTTGCCCGTTAAATTCGGCGTGGCGGCATTTTTCGCGCCTTCAAAAAACGCGCCGAAGGTCGAAAGCAAAACGGTGGCGAAATAGGCAATCCATAAATTTTCTTCGCTCGTTACCAGCAAAAACATCAGCGCGATTGCAACGCGAATCAAATCGGAAAAAATCATCACCTGCCGCCGCGAAAAACGGTCAACAAAAGTTCCGGCAATCGGCGAAAAGAGCGCAAACGGCAACAGGCGACAAACAAATAAAATACCAGCCGCCGCCGGCGAAGCGTCGGACACAAGCCGCACAAGCCCCAAACCCGCAATAAAGTTAAACCAATTTCCGAGTTCAGAAACGACTTGTCCCCAAAGCAAGTTGCGAAAGTTGCGATTGCCGCGTATCAATTGTAAATATGTTAAGTTCGTCATTAGTCCTTTGTCATTAATCCTTTGTTCTTTGTTCCTTGTAAATTCAGAGTGAAATACATCTTGATTTTGCAAAAGACAAATGACAAAGAACTAATGACCAAATAAAAAAACCGTCAGGCTTAGAAAACCCAAACGGCTTTTGCCTCAAAGATAAAATAAATTTTAAGTTCCCGTAAAATTCGGTGCGCGTTTTTCAAAAAATGCGGTTACGCCTTCTTTGAAATCGTTTGATTTGCCTGATTCGATTTGGCATTCGTGTTCAAGGGCGAGTTGTTGCGGCAAATCGTTTGAAAAAGAAGCGTTGAGCATTCGTTTTATTCGTCCGATTGAAGCAGTCGGCGCAAGGGCGAGTTTTTTTGCCATCAGCATTGTTTCGCTCATAAGATTTTCCGCCGTCGCCACGCGATTTATCATACCGATTTGTAACGCTCTTTCGGCTGATAAAGTTTCACCCGTCATAAAAAGTTCAGACGCGAATTTTTCGCCGACGGCTCTCGGCAAAAAGAAACTGCCGCCGCAATCGGGCGACAAACCGATGCGGACAAACGCTTCATTAAAACTCGCGTTTTCCGCTGCGAAAATTAGGTCGCAAGCCAGCGCAAAGTTTGTTCCCGCGCCCGCGCACACGCCTTGCACCGCCGCGATAAACGGAATCGGTGTTTCCCGAATCAACAAAATAACCTTGTGCAAAGCCTCTAACGGATTTTCCAAAAACGCTTCGATTTTGCCTTCTTTTTGCCACATCGCCTGCATCTCGCGCAAATCGCCGCCCGAACAAAATGCTCGTCCTTCGCCCGTCAAAACAACGCATCGCGTCTTATCTTCAATCGCTTTTTCAAAGGCAGAGCGCAAATCTCCGCTCAACCCAAGCGAAAGCGCGTTCAAGGCTTCAGGGCGATTCATCGTAATAATCGCCACCGTTTCATCTAATTCATATTTGACTGTTTCAAACTTCATAAGCAATTAGGAGAGAGTGGAGAGTAGAGAGTAAAGCGAAAAGATTTTACTCTCTACTCTCCACTCTCTACTCTTCACTAATTTTAGGCGAAGCGAACGCGCGATTTATTTGCCTGATGACATTCCTTACACAGCACGGAGCGTCCGACTTTTGGTTGAAACGGAACGTGGTCGTGTTTACCGCAATGGTCGCAGACAATTTCAAAGCGCGTCGGCGCATTTTCTCTCGTCGCCGCTTTTTTTGAACGGCATTTCAGACATCTTTGCGGCGACATCATATTTCGCTCATAGAACATTGCTTGTTCCTTTTCGGTAAAAACAAAAATTTCTCTACACTGCACACACGGTATTTCTACGTCCGGCATAGCTTTTATCTCCTTCTACATTTTTTCGAGGCGTTTCTCAAAAGTGTAACATAAAAGAAGTGAAATTTTATAATGCAAACGGAGCGCGGACATCCTGTCCGCCTTTCGTTGTCTGTAGACAAGTTTCCTTTTAATCGCTCGAAGCGAGTGGCGGACAAGATGTCCGCGCTCCATTTGCCGCATTTCTATTAACTATTACTTACGTCCAATCTTCATTCAATTTATTTCGCTCGGAGCGCACGGCATCGAAGCGATTTCATTTGTTCTCGGCGGCGCAGGCTTCACTGATGTGTCTGCCTAGTTCCTTAAACCGAAAGTCGTTTGCGCCCCATCGCCTGCGCCCCAACTCCAATGCTTGCCCGGTGAGTGTTTCGGCTTCCGTCTGTTTACCGAGCGAGAGTTTTACTTCGGCTAAATAGAATAACGTCCAGATGTAGTTATAGCCTTCTCCGTCTACTTGCAGATAACGTCGGAGAACTTCTTCCCTCATACTTTCCGCCCGCGCCAGGTCGCCCCGCGTGAGCGCGAGCGTGGCTAGACTTTGGTCGGCGGAAATGGTTGCGAGGTGGTTTTCGCCGTAATGACTGACGAACAAAGGTCTCGCTTCGAGAACCACGCTTTCGGCTTCCGCCAGACGATGCGCATTCCTGTTCTGTTTTTCGCCTATCATAATACAATGAGCTAACTGTTGCAGCATATAAGGCAAATTGACGTTATTAGGGTCGGTTCGGCGCATCATTTCGATACCTTGCCGCAAAACCGTCTTCACCTCTTCAATATCTGCACTCTTCTGAAACATCCCAAGCGAAAGGTAGTAAAGTCCCCGCGCTACTTTCGGATGTTGCTCGCCGTGAGCTTGACGATAAAGGTCGAGCGATTGGCGGATGTGTAGGAAGGAGATTTCATATTCGCCGTGCGAGCTATAAACTACGCCAACGGTGTAGTGAAGGTCGGCGCGGACTTCCGGCTTGTCCGCTAATTCCGTGTCAATGCGCGTGGCGGCATCGGCAATCGCTTGGCGCACAGTCTTGACTATTATAGATAACGAAATGGCACCAGCGCCAACACCTACGCCATCCCCGACTCCGACTCCAACGCCAACACCAACACCAACTCCGACTCCGACGATAACGCCGACTCCGACGGCTACTCCGACTCCGACTCCAACGCCGCACGGCGATTTCTGTGTCCCAACCACAACCGTTTCTGAGGGAGATTTAGCTCCGGGTGGTATCGTTTCCTTTGGAGTGATGAGTGGACCAGGCTCGGTAACGGTTGACCACGTTAATGTTGGAACAGGATTGCAATCGCTGACGGTAGTCGGAACACCGACCAATGCGGTAGTGAATATCCCGGCATTCACGCCCGGCACATTTGCTCCGGTGGTAGTTACCTTCTCGGTGCTAGACCCGGCGCAACCGGTAGATTTCACCTTGTGGGCAGCCAGCAGTTTCCACGCCGCATTTATTCGGGCGAGGTGCGGGACACCACCGCCAGGAGAGTCTGAGAAATAAAGGACGGGGAACTTTAGAGTAAAGAACTTAACCGTCGAGATGTTGAAATCAGACATCTCGACGGTTATTTTCTGTTTGAGAGCAAAATCAACTTCAAGATTACTTCCTGCTCAATTCTAAAACGTGATTTTGGACGGTTTCGCCCAGAGTGTCGAGATTATACCCGCCTTCCAAGCACGAAACTATTCTGCCGGCGCAAACTTCGTTTGCCCATTGTTTGACCGTGCGCGTCATCGAGATAAAATCGTTATCTTCGAGCCGAAGTTGTCCAAGCGGGTCGGTCAGATGAGCGTCAAAGCCGGCGGAGATTATTATTAAATCGGGCTTGAAGTTGCGATGAATATCGCCGAGCGCGTTTTCAAACATTCGCTTTTGCGATTTTGCCAAAGTTTGCGCTTTGACGGGAACATTCAGCGTAAAATCTTTGCCGCGCCCGTAGCCGGTTTCGCCGCGTGAGCCGCTTCCCGGATACCACGGATATTGATGCATCGAAAAGAAAAATACGCTCGGGTCGTCAAAGAAAATTCCTTGTGTGCCGTTGCCGTGATGCACGTCCCAATCAATAATCGCCACGCGCTCGATTTCTTTGTATTTGCTCTGCGCGTATCGCGCCGCAATCGCCACGTTATTGAAAAGACAGAAACCCATTGCGTGTTCGCCTGTCGCATGATGTCCCGGCGGACGCACAGCAACGAAGGCATTTTTCGCTTCGCCCGACATCACCGCGTCAACCGCCCGACACGCGCCGCCCGCTGCATACACCGAAGCGTCAAACGAATCCATCGAAATTACCGTATCGGCATCGAGATATTCCAAGCCATTCTCAAACGCTCTCTCGACACGCTTAAAATGTTCCTTCGTATGCGCCGCTTGAATAACGCCTTGCGAAACCTTTTCGGCTTCGATTTCGTGCAGAGATTCCCAAAATGCTTTATCGTTTTTCAGCGCATTCATCACGACTTGGTAACGCTTCGGCGTTTCGGGATGCCCGAATCCCGTGTCGTGTTTTTGATAAATCGGATGATGGATAATTGCTGTTTTGTCCTTTGCCATTTGTTCTTTGTCCTTTGTTTCTCAAGCGAAATTATCAACTATCAATGTTCAATTTTCAACTCAACTTAAGTAGTTCTGACTTTAGCCGCTTTCAAGCGGCTTTCCACGTTTCGCGGCTATTAGCCACGCGCTTGAGCGCGTGGACAATCCGCGCAAAAACTGAAAGGGCGTTTTAACGTCCTTTTGAAAAGCTGGCTTAAGCCAAAACGCTAAAGCCGGAGCGAGAAGGACGTTAAAACGCCCTTTCAATTTTCAGTTCACGCCCAACCAGCCGTCAACGGCTGGTCTAATTGCCGCGAAACGCGGAAAGCCCGATAAATCGGGCTAAAAATTATTATGATGCAAGGTGAATTATCAACTATTTTGCAGTAAAAAACTTTCAGCTGATAACTAGATAAATGCGGTTTCGTGAAGCAATTCGCCAGTGGCAAATCTTTCCAAACTCAGACAAGAAACATCTAAAAAATTCGCTTTGCCGTCGAGAATAATTTCAGCGAGAGCGCGTCCCGTCGCGGGCGAGTGCATAACGCCGTGTCCCGAAAAACCGTTGGCAAAATACAAACCTTCGATTGAACAACCGCCGAGAATAGCGTGATGGTCGGGCGTGTTTTCATAAAGTCCGGCGCGGCATTTTTCTTTTATAACTTTGGTTTCGTATAAAAACGACGCACGATACTTTGCTTTTTCATAAACTTTGGCGATAAAAGAATCGTCAAAGTTCGTGTCGAAAGAAGGCTTTTCGTCATTGTCGGGATAGGCAAAGAGAACTTCCCGCCGCGAATCTTTTGCCGGGCGAAAATGAAACCCGCTTCCCAAATCAATCACCATCGGCAAATTTTCCGGCAAATCGGTTGCGCCTTTCGCCCACACGATTTGACGTTTTAACGGCTCAACCGGCAAATCAATTCCCGCCGTTTTTGCCAGACCTTTCGCCCACGCGCCTGAACAAATGACAACTTTTTCACATTCGATTTTTCCGTGCGTTGTTTCGACTGATTTGACTTTGCCGTTTTCCATTTCGATTGACAAAACCCGTGTTCCAAATTCAATCTTCGCACCGTTCGCCAACGCTTTTCGTGTAAATCCTTCCAATACGCCAAGCGGATTGATAAAACCGTCTGCCGCGCCAAAACTTCCGCCGCGAATATCTTCGCAATTTAAGCCTTTGACCATTTCGGCACTTGCTTCGCGGCTGACGATTTCAACATCTTTCACGCCAAGCGATTTCTGTTTTTCGACATTTCCTTTTAAATAACTAAACTGCTTTTCGTCCGTCGCAAAAAACAAATAGCAGCGTGGTTAGTAGCCACAATCAAAGTCCCAATTTTTGAAAAACTCTATAGAATAAAGCGACAGTTTGATATTGATTTCCGTTTCAAATTGAGCGCGAACTCCGCCCGTCGCCTTGCCCGTCGAGCCTTCGCCTTGCCGCGTTTGCATACTGAGCCTCAAATTATGTTTCCTGATGGATTTGATGAAAATGACGAAGATTTTGACGAAGATGAATTTTACGAGCATTGGTATGAAC
>MWVX01000290.1_pt1 | contig 14869 bp, 11 predicted proteins | sample 1047311 | NCBI WGS metagenome assembly MWVX01 (sample SAMN06349984, study PRJNA376086) | soil metagenome | isolation source: MtG-4 sample Antarctic (ecotone) soil | place: Antarctica | collected 2015-01-13 | reverse complement strand
CTGTTTATAAGTGCCTGCTCAAAATTCTGAAGCACATGCTGTCTGAGGGTGATGGCTTCTGATGTGGATTTCATTGGATATGCCCACCTCTCAAGATTCTGATTGCCGAAAAAGTTGGTAGTAGCGCCGGTAGCCAACACCAGATGATCGTAATTAAATTCGCCAATGTCGGTTATGATCTTATTTTCCGCAGCAATAATCTGTTGCACTTCAGCATAGCGAATCCTTACATTTTTGGAATGATGAAATATCCAGCGAAAGGGAAAGGAGATGCTGGATGGTTCAAGCCCGGCAGTCGCCACTTGATAAAAAAGGGGCTGAAACTGATGATGGTTAACTTTATCGATGAGCAGCACCTCATATCGGGTGTTATTCAGGCTCTCTGCCAGCTTCAACCCCGCAAAGCCTCCGCCGATGATAATGATGCGTTTCATAAAATAGATCTTTGTAAAGACAGCTTAACGATTGCTCCGAAAAGTAATTGATTTTTAATAACTCTGTTCCTGCTGATGAAGATGGGAAAAAGGTTGTGACTAATAAGATTCTTCAGAAAGCTGAGAACTAATATTAAGGCTCAATACTTAGAATGTATAACCAACCAATAAATACATAGTTGTGAATGAAGTTTTAAGATGAGTATATCCTGACATCGCATTTGAAAACTCTACTCGTATATCCGAAGAAATGTGTTTCCATGTGGCTCCACCCCCTAAGAGAACTCCCTGCTCATATCGGCGGAAATATGGGAGAAAATCATTGGGAGGACCAGATGAATCTTGTATCAAATTTTCATCTTTTAAAGCTATGCTATTCGTTATTCCGCCATTAATAAATGGTCTGATGTTCCCGTTAGGAAAATGATAACGCGCCATTGTCAACAGTTTTATATAAACCAAATCCAATTGTACAGGCAACGTGGCGCCGGTTGCGCCAGTGGAGTGGAAGTTTCGCGCAAGTAATTCATTATAAAGCGACCATGCATTTCGTGTTCGAGGAATAATGCTGTTTAGTGAAAGGGAGACAGCATATCCTGTGCTATTTTCAATTTCAGTGCCTTCGAAGTATGAATTGTCGTCGCTTTTGAGTTTCAATTTAGAATAATTGACGCCACCGTGAACTGCAAATTCAAAATCCCATTTTTCCCTCTTTTCTGAATACGAAGGTGGCGCATTCTTACAGCGGTTGTATGCAATCACCAGATCCATGATGTCATTCTTCGCATAGGAGAGTGGCCTTGGCAAAATACCAGTAGCCACTGCAGGACAATCTGCAAATAAGTTTATGAGCTGCTCTTTGTATATCTGATTGCTCATGATGGCACGTCGGGTAACCTCTGTGCGATAGTTAGCAACTACCCTTTCATTGAGATAGTATTTTTTATACTTCAGCTCTTGAATCACTCCTCCATCTTTTTGAATGAATAAGTGCATGCGGTCATTTTTGTCAATGGCATAATAGAGACTTGCCTTGCCCATAACTACTGCCCTGATAAACATTGAAACGCGTGCGGTGTCGGGTGTGGGATCATAATTTAAATGTTCATCCAGCAAGGATGACGGATCAATATCACCTACAAAGCTGAAATACCAGTCACCTTCATTTAAACGGAAAGAACGAATGAGCAGAGGAGAGTAGGTGTGAATTTCAGCATTGGGTGACGACTTAAATTTCACCAGCTCAGGCGCCTTCCTCCAGTTCTCCGTTTGAATATATCCTTGCAGAGTATCCCCATGATTAAGCAGCACATAACCCCGCTCATATTTTTGACCCACGCATAAACCGGTATAAAATTGTAACCCCCATGCTATGAGAACAAAATGTCGGATCAGACCGCGCATGAGGATTTTTATGATCAAGAGTTAGTTAAGATATTACTTATGCAAATTAAAATATTTCAAGAGAAAGAATTTTGGTTCAGTATAAGCTAAGACTTTACTCATATTTATTGATAGATTTAATAAAATCATTGGTTTTATTTAATTTTCAAGTTATTAAACGAAACCTCTTCCTTATGAAAAAGGAACTCTTACTCTCAGTACTAATTCTTACCAATTTTTTGCTTATAACAAATTGCATTGCTCAATCGGGCGAATGGACCTGGATGAAAGGAGATATTATCCCTAACTCGACCGGAGTCTTTGGGACCCTTGGAGTTCCTGATCCAAACAACACTCCCCCTGCCTTGTATGGTCCGGCAATGTGGATTGATTCATCAGACAATATATACCTATTTGGAGGTGTGACGTACAATACTCTTTGGAAGTATGATGTAGCTGGTAACACATGGACCTGGATAAACGGATCTTCGATTAACAGTGCTTCCGGTATTTATGGAACAATGGGAATATCATCTCCCCTAAATACACCCGGTGCAAGGGGATATGGTTTTTTATCATGGAAGGATTTTAATGCTGACTTCTGGATTTATGGTGGCGATGGATATGATGAAAGTGGAAACTCCGGCATATTAGCCGACTTGTGGAAATATACAGTAGCAACCAATGAATGGACCTGGATGAACGGAAGCAATTCTGTTTTCTCAGGCACCGCAACAGATTATGGTACTTTCCAGGTTCCTTCAGCAACCAATACTCCAGGCAGTCGTGAAGAAACCACAGTTAACTGGGTTGACAGTGAAGGAAATCTTTGGTTTTACGGAGGATTTGATGCTTCGTTGAATTTAAAAAGTGATGTATGGAAGTACGATGTAACACTGAATCAATGGGTCTGGATGGCTGGCTCTGCAGGCAATTCTGAACTGCCTGTTTATGGAAGCCTTGGAGTGCCTTCAGCAACAAATACACCTGGTGGCAGAAATGTTTATGCTTCATGGAAAGATTTGTCAGGTGATCTATGGATTTATGGTGGATGTATTAATGGAAGCCAGGTTGCTGATCTGTGGAAATTTGATATGGAAACTCTCGAATGGACATGGATGGGTGGAAGCAATGTGCTAAATACTGATGGCATTGAAGGTACCCAATGTGCTGCTGATACTATTTTCTATCCTCGCTCCAGGTGTGAAAACCGTGCAGCTATAGCAGATAAATGTGGTAATTTCTGGATGTTCGGGGGCGTAACCCTTCAACCCGATTTCTTATATTTAAATGACCTCTGGGTTTATCGTCCTGCATTGGGAGATTGGACATTTGCAAGTGGATCTTTGAATCCAAATCAACCTGGAATATATGGTATTCAGGGCATTTCAAGTCCGCTAAACATGCCCGGCGGAAGATATGGGGCTCCAGCAGTTTTTGATTCTGCAGGAAACATTTGGCTCTTCGGCGGCAATGGCTCAACCGGCATTTTGAATGATCTATGGAAGTTTGTTCCGGATACCACATGCCCGGCTATATCCTGTTTGCCTTTACCCAGTCCAATAAATTTCACTGCTTCTGATACTCAGGTATGTGAAAAATTTTGCGTTAGCTTCACTGATTCATCATCTAATAATCCTACTTCCTGGCAATGGACTTTCGATGGTGCCTCACCTGCATCTTCCAATTTACAAAATCCTGTAAGTATTTGTTATGATGAACCTGGTGTGTATGATGTAACCCTGGTAACTACGAATGCCTCGGGAACTGATTCGGTTACCTTCAATGATTACATCACTGTAAATTCTACTCCACCTGCGCCTACTATTACACTAGTAGGAATTACCCTGACTTCAAGTCCGGCAAGTTCTTATCAATGGCAATTTAACTCTGTGGATATTGCAGGGGCTACCAGTCAATCATATACTGCCATGCAATCCGGCTCATACAATGTAATCATCAGTGATTCCAATGGCTGCATAAACTCCGGTGGACTAAGTGTGGTAATTACCGGTATTAATGAATTTGAAAGTCCTGATCTCATATCCATTTACCCTAATCCTTCTAATGGAACTTTTACCGTAGAATTTTCCAATGCACAAACAAATGATGAGGTAACCATTGAAATATTGGATGTATTCGGGAGAAATGTTTTTTCATCACAACAAAATCTCATTGGTAAAAGCTGGAAAAAAGAGATTGATCTTAGTAAAGCCGCACGAGGTGTTTACTATATCGAGGTGAAAACAGAAGATAATTTCATGAGGAAGAAAATTGTGATAAGCAGATAGGAGCGAAATCTGTCCCAATCTCGGGTTGGGATAAAGCTTCATGTCCCGTTCAATAGCATCCGTGATGAAGTTGCTCTCAACTTCCGTGCATGTTAACAACTGTTTTGGTTCTAATTGAATTCTACCCGGAAAGAAAATTCATAATCTATGTCTCAGTGCTGTTGATACAGCCGCACTAACAGAGTTGACGTGAAGCTTTTTATATATGTTTTTAATGTGGGAATGAACAGTCTCGTAGCTAACCTTTAGATTATCAGCAATCATCTTATAAGATCTGCCATTCACTAAATGTTTAAGCACTTCTTTTTCACGATCAGTTAACTCAAACTCCTCTGCTTTTAGCGGAGCATTTTTTTGCTTGAAGAGATCGAGCATTTTGCGCGCAATAGATGGCGTCATAGGTACTCCACCCATATGCACATCTTTCACGGCATCAATAAGGTCGGTGAGTGGTCGGCTTTTTAACACATAACCAGATGCGCCTGCACAGATGGCATCAAATACTTTTTCATCATCATCAAATGTTGTGAGCATTATGATCGCCTGCTCAGGATGTTCCCTTTTAATATCCTGGGTCGCTTCAATACCATTTATGCCGGGCATTTCAATATCCATCAACACCACATCAGGTGAATGAATTTCCACCTGGTCAGTTGCTTCCGATGCATTCATATATGATCCCAGCCATTCGAATCCGGTATGAGAAGTAAAGAGTATTTCCAGTGAATCGCGTATCCGCTTGTTATCGTCGAAAACAAGTACTTTTATCGGAGTTTCCATAGTGCTGCAAAAATCGACTATTATTTTATCCGAATCAATCCCCAATTCTGGTGAGAAACTCGTTTTCAGCGCTCATTGCATATATGGTTAGTTTCTATTTCCCTACATTTTATGTTTCAGTTAATAAAAAGATTATTCTGAGACAGCTTGTTGCTGAATTTCTTATAGTGAAGCTAATTATTCCAGAAAGTTGTGCTTCTTATTCTGCTAGGTTCTGTTCATGGTGGATTTGATGTGGGCAAACTCCATTAGTTAATGCTTGGATGTTAATTCGTGACTGCATGATTTATCCAGCACTCTCCTACCAGGATTTTGTCTCATACTTTCATTTAAAAATCCCATCATACAGCAGCGAGACATAGTAGATACCGCCAACAGAAATCCCCTGCGCATAATCCTGGTGATAATAGTTCAGGAGGTTGGAAGCGCCGGCTTTTATGCTCGTTGCTATCTTAGGCATACGATAACTCAACTGCGCATCGATGATGCTGTAAGCCGGTAAGTTATTGTCGATGCTGATCTGATTAGACCAGTTGTCCACCGCATCAGTCCAGCGCCAGTTAATCATAAAGCCCAGATTCTTTGCAACGTTTCGGTTACTGATGCTTAGATTACTTTTGAAAGGGGGCGTGCGAATGCCAGGCATCTCGCTGCCGGGGATGACATTGGAATGGATCCAAGTGAAATTTCCTGAAAACAGATAGCCTTTCGGAAGCATAAATGACGCTCCCAATTCAATTCCATCGACTACTACTTTATTTGTGGAATTCACTACCGTTAAAAAATTTTCTGTTTCACCCTTGTAAACAGCAAGCGCAGCTGCATTCAATGAATCAGCATTTTGGAAGCCCCCGGAATTAGGCTTCACGAGCACAGTACTGAAGATAAAGCCCGAATACTGGTTGTGGAAATAATTAATATCGAAATATATCTTTTCATCATACAACAATCGCTGGTAACCTGCTTCAAAGGTTTGAACCTTTTCGGGTTGTATGTAATCATAAGGTGACTTTTGTAATAACCCCGAATAGAGATTAATAGCAGCGTCCAACGAATCGGGATGATCTTGAATAAATGCATTAACCGCATCATTAAAAATAATTGTGGATGCCTGTGTAAAAGAGTTATGGCGGGAGTTATAGGGTGCATCTGCCAGGGCAGTACCTCCCAAACGGTGTAAAAGTGGGGAAATTACAATATCGATATACTGGATCAAAGGATCCGGGAGGCGGAAGCCCGTTTGGTACGAGGCGCGAAAATAGTTTTGATCATCAGGGTGATAAACTGCCGCAAACCTGGGAGCCCATACACCTTTATAATTATCGGATTTATCGTAACGTGTGGCAGCAAGCAGTTTCAGGTGATCCCGAAAAAGTTTTTTTGTTGCCTGAGCATAGCCCGCATATTGATTAATGAACAACGGATGACCGGGTTCGTCAATAAAAATGGTTCCTTCCGAATTGAGGCGCGTAATACGGTAATCTGCCCCGGCAACAAGATCAAAGATTTTGATATAATTGCTGAAATCGTACTCTCCCTGTAAGTAGTATTTAGAAGAACGGTCTATCACCTTTCCCCCACCGCTGCTAAAAGGAATGGCGCTCAGACTATCCATTACGTGATTAAAGGCATCGGTACCAGGAATCAAACGCCCGATATCTGCATAGGCCCGTGCCAGGGCAATATCATTCCCTTGTACTCCAGGAGCTTCTCCATTATATGCCAGTGAAAAATCTTTGAACCAATCGGAAGTTGGTTTCCAGTACCGGTTTATGGCTCCGGCAAGTGCGCTGGCATTATAGGAATCGCCTAAATCATTGGCAAAGGATGCGGCACGAATGAAAAAATGAGGGCTGGAAAGTTCCAGTTTATTAGTGTACATCAAAATATTTTTCAAATTGAAAAGACTCATGTGCGTAGTGGTAGCCTGAGCAAAATTGAATGCATAGGATAGCTCCAAACGATCATTCAGTTTATAATGAAGGGCGGTATTAGCCTTTAGTGAATAGGAGAAATTGTCAATCAGGTCACTCACGAAATAGCCTGTTCTTGAGACATTGAGCGGAGTTTTTCCATCCTCACCAATTACCAATGCCTGCGCTACTGTTTCATCACCATAAATATTAACAGCATTACGACCAGGATTATTGGGTCCACGCATATCCTCAGTGGTATTTAAAGAGATATCCGATGAATCTGTAAGCAGCCAGTCCCGGCCGCGTATGTAACCAAAGTTCACCTTAAAGGCAAATCGATTATTGAATGCCTTAGCATAACGCAACTGCAGATCGGTATACAGGGCAGGATCATGTGCGTCGGTGTCGAGGTGGTTAACCCCGTTTTTAATCATGGCGGAAAGTCCCTGATACCGGAATGGATCTTTAGTGGTAATATATAACAAGCCATTGAAGGCATTGGCGCCATATAGGGCAGATGCGGGCCCCGGTATCAATTCTACCTTTTCCACATCCAGGTCAGTAGCTCCTAAAACGTTTCCCAGCGGCCAACCCAATCCAACAAGCGAATTATCGATGCCATCAATTAATTGAACCAACCGAAAATTTGAGTTGAGGTTAAATCCCCGGGTATTAATGGTTTTGTAAAGAAGGGAATTGGTAAGCACATCCACTCCTTTATAACCCGGCAGGGCTTTTCAAATTGAAAAGACTCATGTGCGTAGTGGTAGCCTGAGCAAAATTGAATGCATAGGATAGCTCCAAACGATCATTCAGTTTATAATGAAGGGCGGTATTAGCCTTTAGTGAATAGGAGAAATTGTCAATCAGGTCACTCACGAAATAGCCTGTTCTTGAGACATTGAGCGGAGTTTTTCCATCCTCACCAATTACCAATGCCTGCGCTACTGTTTCATCACCATAAATATTAACAGCATTACGACCAGGATTATTGGGTCCACGCATATCCTCAGTGGTATTTAAAGAGATATCCGATGAATCTGTAAGCAGCCAGTCCCGGCCGCGTATGTAACCAAAGTTCACCTTAAAGGCAAATCGATTATTGAATGCCTTAGCATAACGCAACTGCAGATCGGTATACAGGGCAGGATCATGTGCGTCGGTGTCGAGGTGGTTAACCCCGTTTTTAATCATGGCGGAAAGTCCCTGATACCGGAATGGATCTTTAGTGGTAATATATAACAAGCCATTGAAGGCATTGGCGCCATATAGGGCAGATGCGGGCCCCGGTATCAATTCTACCTTTTCCACATCCAGGTCAGTAGCTCCTAAAACGTTTCCCAGCGGCCAACCCAATCCAACAAGCGAATTATCGATGCCATCAATTAATTGAACCAACCGAAAATTTGAGTTGAGGTTAAATCCCCGGGTATTAATGGTTTTGTAAAGAAGGGAATTGGTAAGCACATCCACTCCTTTATAACCCGGCAGGGCGGAATAAAAATTTTCAGAGGGTGCTTCCCTAACCGCGATGGCATTCATTTTAAGAATTGAAACCGGCGCTTCCAGAATTTTTTCATTGACGCGCGAAGCCGTCACCACCACCTCCTTTGCTGCTATGTGATTTTCTACCATCACGATCTGAAGGTGACCGGATGACGCAGTAATTTTCATCTTCTGCGTCTCATAGCCTACATGACTTATGATCAGTACGGTAGAATCTTTTACTTCATGAATCCGGAGTTGAAACCGACCCTGCCGGTCTGTAACCGTTCCTGTTGTTTTATCCTGTACTGAAAGGGTGGCTCCCACCAGACTACGGGCTGTTTTATCTTCATGTACTGTGCCCGTAACCGTCCACAAAGCTTGTGAATAGCCCATGGTTTGGATCAAAGACAAAACGGCAAAACCAATGATACGGATCGATGGTGTTTTCATTTTATTATTTTATTAAGTGATAGGTAATCTCGCGAAATGGGGCATTTCTGTAATTCTATTTTATTTTGAAAAAGCTGTTAAATAAGCTTTAAACCTCCGTTACTAATTCGTCTTCATCGCATATGAAAAATAATTTCAGTAAAGCCTTTTAACATTATTTTGATTCTTTTAAAAAGTAATATTTTATCTACAAAAATTCGGTACTGTAAGCAAAGCAGTGGTTAAAATGTCTCTAATTCAATCTTTAAATATTGAATTGCTGAATGTAACAAAGATATATATACTGTTTGGCCTTGTCAATAGCCAAATCTGGGTATGGCTAAAAGATTTCGACGGGTCATTAAATAGTGATCTGAGGTTTATTACTTTAATGCTTCGGCGATTTAACGAAATTGGTACCTATTTTTGTAAGGGGAATTTAATCTCTATTTATCTTCTGATAGCATCCCAAATACTGCTTCCCTATTAAAGCTAAAGAATCACGCTGGAACTACTAACTCAATTCCTTTGGTCAAAAGAAATTTCCTGCCATCCAATAAATGCCCACGAAGAATCCAGAGGCAAGTGACCAGGCGCCAACTTCAGTAATTCCATGCAGAAGAACTTCCTTTGTATACTTATTTCTCTGAAGCATGTAGTCTTTTAAAAAGTGCAGTTTGTTTTTCATGGCAGCTATATTTAATTATGATGTAAAGATGAGGTGTCAAATTGTTGTTGTCAATCGCCAATTCTGGTGACAGCATATAAAAACTGTTTATAAGCAATGAAGTCTTCTTAGAATAAAAAGAAACGTAATAACAGTCATTTATCAGCTTAATACCATCTAGTTAATAGTAAATAACAATAGAATCATTATAAATCGCAATACCAGGTACACCATCTATAATAGAGCTATTACTATTGGTATAAAATGCAGAACCCTTGCAACCTTTAATTTATTGATGCCTGGCCACAATCAATTCCATCAGGGGTAGCCATGGCTGCATTCGGCAACGGCTATAAGGTTAATTCACAGCCGGTGTCTCAATGCTTTTGATACGGCTTCGCTAACGGAGTTGACGTGAAGCTTTTTATAGATATGTTTTATGTGGGTATGAACAGTGTCGTAGCTGATCTTCATCTTATCAGCAACCATCTTATAAGAACAGCCATTAACCAAATTTTTCAGCACTTCTTTTTCGCGATCAGATAAATTAAAAGCATCCGCTTCAGCCGGAGCATTTTTTTGCTGCAGCAGATGCAGAACTTTGCGGGCAATAGATGGAGTCATAGGTGCCTCGCCATTATGCGCTTTCTTCACCGCCATAATAAGGTGAGTAAGGGATTTGCTTTTTACTATATACCCAGAGGCTCCGGCGCAGATGGCGTGAAAAACCTTGTCATCATCATCAAATACAGTGAGCATCATAATCACCTGGTCGGGAAATTTCTTTTTAATAGCGTACGTCGCATCAATACCGCTGATGTCCGGCAATCCAATATCCATCAGCACCACATCAGGCGAATTAATTTCCACCAGTTCTACTGCTTTAGATGCATTTTCATAAGCGCCCAGCCATTCAAATTCGACATGAGAGGTGAAAAGCAATTTTAAGGAATCGCGGATTCGTTTGTTATCGTCGAAGACAATTATCTTTATTGAATGCATTGTGGTAAAATTGAATTGATTTTAACGGCATTAATCTGGCTAATTCTGTTTACCACCCCCCTCTTATTGAGCCTTCATGGTTACTTTTACAGGCGCGAGAAGACGAATCTGAGTTCCTTTTCCATTCTTCGAACCAATAAAGATCTCGGCTCCAATTTCAGCAGCGCGTAGTTTCATGTTGCTGATTCCATTGCCATTGTAGCTGATTGCCTGATTTACATCGAACCCTTTGCCATTGTCGTGCAGTTCAACAATAAGCCTATGATCGGCTTGGCCGATTAAGGCATTTATCTTTGAACAGCATGCATATTTCACTGCGTTATAGATGGCTTCTTTAAAAATGAGAAAAATATTTTTGCGCTGTTCAATTGAAAGACGCAGAGTTTCTGAAATATTTTGCATTTCAAAAGAGAACTCTATGTTACGTGTTGCAAGTAAGTCAGCAGCGTAATTCCTCATCCTGGAAAGAAGTTTTTCAAAACTATCATTAAAAGGATTAATTGCCCACACAATATCACTCATATCATCAACCAGTTCGTGTGATGATTCCTCAATTTTTTGTAATAGCATCTTAAGATGAGCTTGCTTTTCTTCAGCAAGCTGCTGCGCCATTTCACTGTAGTAGGAAATGCTCCCGAGGGTAGAACCAATGTTATCGTGCAAATCGCGTGCAATGCGGGTACGTTCCTGTTCGCGGGCCAACTGACGCTTTAACAATTGTGCGGTGTCAAATAATGGATATTGCTTTACAATCTTTCCGTTCTTAAAATAGTCAACCGTAATTCCTTTAATATTCATAGATTTTTCTGTTAAGGTTATGCCGGGCACACCTGCAAAATGAATCGCCGTCCACATAATCATCGATACTACCCTGTTACCTTCGGCAATTTGCTCCTCTACAACTACCTTGTTGTGCTTAAAGGTTTCTGCATAATTTTGATATTGAACTATGTATTGGGATTTATTCAATTTTTGTCCAAAAAAGTCTGCTGTAAAATCTTCAGCCAGATGGGTATCACTATCCTTCATACGCACAGTGCCAAACGCCTCATGCCACTCTTTGGCTATTCGCTTATTTCTTTTCTGGTCCATAATTAATTGATTGATATGTATGATGACACTTGGCGTGGGCAACAGTATGCAAACTATCTCCGCATGTTTGGATTAGGCAAAAGAATAATCTGGCGCGCATCTGAAGTGCCAATATAATAGAATTAACCTTGTTTATTCATATTTGACACTACATTCGGCACAATCATGAATTCCCGGTTTTGTAATATTTATAATCATATATTTAACCAACTACGCAACGTTGCAGCATGAGATCAATTGTATTTTAAGCAGGTGTAAATCAGAAATAACATTTAATTGTTCATATGTATGAAAATATTCTTCTCAACACTCTTTGATAGAGAAACCTATCCTCACAATATTTTCAAACAGAATGGGGTAGCTGCGGGAAGCATACATTTAGGGGTGCATGGGTTGATGAATTTTATCGGGCTGCATCTCGGCATTCCAAAACCCTTATCCAATTCCATAAAAAGAATATTTGATTACAGGAAAAATCTACATGCAAACTCAAAAGAGTCATTCTATCATCAATCCCTTGAAGCCAATGATCTGGATGTAGCAACGACACTGCTTGCATGGCGTGATGAATTAAAGCTTGCTGGATGGGATTTTAAACTGAATAGATCAGCTTCATCACGTCTGCGGGATATTGCAGCTTTAGAAAAAGATGGAATCGCTGTGGGATTCCCGGAAGCCTATCTGGAAATAATAAAGTTGCTCCAACAAAAAATCGATATACCTCTAAAGCACATTGTTGTTCATGAACCACTTCACTTGTTGCCTCCATTCATAAGAAAATTGTTTAGCCTACTTGAAAATTCAGGAGTAACAATTGAAGAACGAAAAAGCGATACGATAGAAGGAGCTTCCTCAGACCTTCACAACCTGCGGAATGTAATAACCGGAAAAGAGCCTAAGCGGAAATACGATTTGCAAAATGATGGGTCCATACAAATATTAAATTTTGGTGATATGCTCTCTGCCGCCAAAGGCGTTGCGGCCTTGATGGCAGACGATTCTTCATTCAAACCTATTATCATCAATGAGTCTAAAAACCCTTCTCTTTCTCTTGAATTACATGAAAAGGGCATGCCCTCAACGGGTCAGGCTCTGCATGCAGCTTCGCACCCCGATCTTCAATTGCTGGCAATAATGCCTGTGTGGTTATGGAAGCCGTATAACCCTCAGCAGGTGCTGGATTTTTTACTCTGCCCTTTAAACATTTTGCCGGTCGGTCTCTGCTTTAAATTGTCAAAAATGTTTTCTGAAAAACCTGGTATTGGCTTAGATGACTGGAGAGAAAAATTTGAAACCTACATTTCTAAAAATGAAAACAAAAAAGAAGTAATAAAACATACCCAAAGATTCAATTATCTTTTGAATGCTGCAACAGAAGCATCTGAAAAAATTTCAACCTCTAAGATCCGCGATTACTACAGTTATTTCTATAACATCTTCAATAGCCGGTGCAATGCAACATCCGATGAGCATTTAATCGAGCGTTTGAAAAGATTGTGTGGCGCTTTCAGGGAACTGATTGATATTCTTGGAATGGTACAGGAATCGCTGAACAGGCTGGAGTTGCAGCAGTTGCTTAATTTTGTTCTTCGACCCATTTCTATTGTTCCGTTTGAAAGGGAAGCACACAGCGTGCATGAGATATCTAATCCCGGACTGTTGTGCGGGCAATGTAATGATCTGCTTTGGTTCGGCTTCACCTCACGAGGAGGTGTTCATGCCCTTTGGGATGTATGGACGCAGGATGAGCTCGAATGGCTGGCTAAAAAAAATATTCAATTAGAAACCCCGCAACAAAAGGCACAAAGGCATTTTTGGTTCATAACACAATGGCTTCGCTTTGTAAATAATAGGCTTATATTGATATTACCTTCTGTGGTAGATGGGGAAGCTTCGCAGCCGCACCCATTCCAATCCGTTCTCGATGCTTGCTTCAGCAACCTGCATGATGTCACCATTCATGTGGAACATCCTTCCCAAATGCAATTGCGTGGTAACAACAGGATAGAGACAAAAAAAGTCAATATAAACCCTATCCCTGCCTGGCCTCTATACTGGCAACTGAAGAATGGCGATTTGCTAAACAATCGCGAGAGCGCAGAATCCTTCAACTCATTGAGTAAGCTCATTCATTATCCATATCAATGGGTATTGAAGTATAAGGCTATGCTTACCCGGGGCAACGCTTTTTATATGCCGCCGCTGTACCTGTTTTATGGAAATCTTTCTCATGCCATCTTCCAGAAATTATTAACAATGGCGGATATTCTTATCGTAAAAGATGATGAGCTTAAAAAGAGATATGAATTACTTGTTGGCGAGATGACCATTACCCAGGGCTTGTTGTTGCATATTCCCGGTCAGGAAGGAACACTAAAATTTTTCAAAGAGTATTTGTTCGGAAGGTTTATAACCTTGCTTGAGATCATTAAAGAAAACCATTGGACTGTGGAAGGTTGCGAGCTAGAAATGCAGGGCAAGATAGGTGACGAATTAGTATTGGGAAGATGTGACCTTTTGTTGCAGCGCAAAAGAAAAGCTACTATAGAAAAAGCAATTGTTGATCTGAAGTACGCGAACACTAACAAATACCGTGATCTGATGTTGGGCAGTGAAGACCTGCAACTGGCAATCTATTCAAGACTTTTTCATCCTGAAGGAAACCACTGTGCAACCTCCTATTTTATTATCAGGGAGGGGAGATTGCTTACCACCTGCAGCGACTTTTTTAAGGGTGCAATAGCAATAAACACAGAACAAAAATTTTCAGAGACATACTCTCATCTGCTTCATCGAATGAGTAACACAATAAGTTTCAGACGATCCGAACTGACAAAGGGAAAAATTGAAGTTGGAGATAATGCATGCATTGAAGATCTTGATATATTTAGAAACGATAGTGAAGAGTATCTGCTACCGGAAATAAAAGGCGGAAATAAAGTATATTCAGAATACAATGAGTACATGACATTTATAGACTCTGAATGAAATTTGAAAACATAAGGCATATCACTGCAAGTGCAGGTAGTGGCAAAACTTATCGCCTTACCCAAGAATTAGCTGCATTACTAAACAAAAAAAATATTTCCCGTTATCATCCCTCACAAATTATTGCAACAACATTCACCCGCTCCGCTGCTGCAGAGCTAAGAAATCGCGTTCGCGAAGAAATATTAGATCAGGGTGATTTCGAAACCGCATCATTGCTTGATCAATCTTTGATCGGGACGGTTAACAGCATAGGCGGACAATTGCTTTCCCTTTATTCTTTTGATATAGGTCTTTCTCCGCTTTAATAGATGGAATTATTTCAAGTAGTTCTGATCTGATTTTTGAAACATCTATATTGCCTTTCGGAAGTCGGGAGAGTATAGAGCTGACAGAGTG
>MWVX01000288.1_pt1 | contig 14885 bp, 15 predicted proteins | sample 1047311 | NCBI WGS metagenome assembly MWVX01 (sample SAMN06349984, study PRJNA376086) | soil metagenome | isolation source: MtG-4 sample Antarctic (ecotone) soil | place: Antarctica | collected 2015-01-13 | reverse complement strand
GCGTTTATGAAAAGACATAAACTAAAGTTTATTAAATGCGGACACATCCCTGCAAAAGCTGATAACGACCAACAGCACCAATGGGTAGAAGCGGAGCTGAAACCCGTTATAGAAGCTGCCCGGAAAAAGGGCTAATTAATATTTTGATTTGCGACGAGTTTCAAAACCTTGCCATCGCCAATGCGTTAACGTTGTGCGTCACCTTCCCAACCATCTTCTAAATTTGAGGGGTTTTAAAAATAGTTTCTAATTTTAGAAACCTTATCTTCGCAGAAACAATTTTATTTGAAATATTTCCAGACAAGGTTTTTAGACGAAGCAGACAAATTCATTGCCCATCTTGATCCGAAGGCAGCAAGGAAAGTGTTCTATAACATTGACCTTGCCGAACAAGGTAACGATCCAAAACTTTTTAAAAAACTGCAAAAAGACATTTGGGATTTAGGACAAAGTTTGGAGGTCAACAAATCAGGTTACTTGCATTTTGGGACAAAGACAATGAAATAGAAACGCTGGTTTTTGCGACACATGGTTTCATCAAGAAAGTTGACAAAGTGCCTGCAAACGAAATTGAAAGAGCGATTAATATTAGAAAGAAATATTTTGAAAGCAACCTTAAAAAATAACATCATGGCAAAGACAGCAATGAAATCATACTCACTTGCCGAAATGAAAGACAAATATATTGGCAAGCAAGGCACAGCGGACAGAGACCAATACGAATATGAACTTCGCATGGACGTTTTGGGAAGAATGATAAAAACTGCAAGACAAGAGCGCAACTTAACACAGGAACAATTGGGTGAACTTGTTGGTGTTCAAAAGTCACAAATTTCTAAACTTGAAAGCAGTGCAAACAGTGCCACAATTGACACAATTTTGAAAGTATTTAAGGCACTAAAAGCTGACATTCATTTTAATGTGACACTTGAAAAAAAGTACTTGCAACTTGTGTGACAATAAGGCGAACGCACAAACAAATGGATTTAAAAACACCAAGCTATTACCGGGTATTTACCGCAAGTATAGGTTACCATAAGCTGGCAGCAAGGTATGGAGTAAGCCGCTCCACTTCAACAAATGGGTGCAGAACAGCAGGGTATTCTATTGCTGATACACTACATTAACTCAATAATCTTAACAATAATTTTATTAAATATTAGTTTATTAGCCTTGAGCTAAGTTGTTGATGCCGAACGCTAACTTCCTGTAATCGTCATCTTAGCAATAATTGAAATTTTAAATAAGTATTAATACTTATATTGATTTAATAGTTGTTATATTAAAACAATATTTATAATTTTAGATATTGAAAAAATTTTTTTACATACTTATTCTTATTGCCGGATTTAATTTTAGCAGTTTTGCACAGAATAAAGTTTCTGCATTGGGTGACCTATCTGTGAAATTTATTAAATTTTATCCTAACCCTGCTAATAATGTTATTAATTTTGAATTTGATAAAGGTTATGATAAATCTTTTTCTTTGGAGGTTTACAATTTTATCGGTAAAAAAGTTTTCACTTTAAAGACTGTTACACCAAAAATAAATATTTCACTAACAGATTTTTACCGGGGAGTATATATATATCAGCTTCGCGACAGGTCAGGTAAAATTGTCGAGTCCGGCAAGTTTCAGGTCATTAAATAATCTCACTCTTTATTGTCTCTGCTTTTTTCATTTTTAGTGAATGTCATATTGTCTAATTTTTCTTATTGGCAAAATGTTTGACACACGTACCTTTGCAAACAATTTTTTAAAAACATGCAAGAGCAAAACAAAGCAACACTCGAAGAGTCTGCAGACAAAGTAAATAATACTTCAGGGGAAGATGAAATAAAGATCATTGATGCTGATAGTCCGGAAACAATAGAAAGTACAACAGATACTATAGAGTCTGAATATGCCTCATCTGAAGAAAAGGAATTAGAAAAGTTAACAAAAGAGGTTGAACTCTATAAGGATAAGTATGTAAGGCTATTTGCTGAATTTGATAATTATAAAAGAAGAAATGCAAAAGAAAGAATGGAATTGATACAAACGGCAGGTAAAGAAGTTATAACTTCTCTCCTGGATGTAGTGGATGATTGCGACAGAGCAGAAAAACAAATGAATAACTCTACTGACATTGACCAGGTGAAGGAAGGCGTTCAGCTTGTTTTTAATAAACTCAGAAGCACTTTACAATCAAAAGGGCTAAAAGCCATGGAAAGTTTGGATACAGAATTTGACGTTGAAAAGCATGAAGCTATTACAGAAGTTGAAGTTCCCGGAAAATTAAAAAAAGGAAAAGTTGTTGATGAAATTGTTAAAGGATATTATTTAAATGATAAGTTAATAAGATTTGCAAAAGTAGTGGTGGGAAAGTGAATGTTATGTCCTGCCCCCATTTTTTTTAAAGAAGAATAAAATGCAATTTGCTGATAAAGAACAGGAACCTTAACGTGTCCTTCGGCTTTGCTCAGGATAAATTTACAACGATGTTGAGCAAAGGTAAAGATCAGGTGTTGGTAACAAAAATTAAAAAAATAGATGTCTTCAAAAAGAGATTTTTATGAAATATTAGGTGTGAGCAAAAATGCCTCTGCGGATGAAATAAAAAAATCATACCGCAAGGTAGCAATGCAATACCATCCTGACCGAAACCCTGGAGATAAAACATCAGAAGAAAAATTTAAAGAGGCAGCAGAAGCCTATGAGGTTTTAAGTGACGAGGATAAAAGGTCTCAATATGACAGGTTTGGACATAGTGCATTTAGTCCCGGAAGAGGCGGTGGCGGTTCTCATGGTATGAACATGGATGACATCTTCAGCCAGTTTGGTGATATTTTTGGCGAAGATATGTTTGGCAATTTTTTTGGCGGTGGCGGCGGAAGAAGTAATCGCAGCAGAAGCAGAGGAGTAAGAGGCAGTAACCTCCGGGTAAAAATTAAGGTTGATTATGAAGAGATAGCCAATGGTACAACCAAAACTATTAAAGTTAAAAAGTATGTTTTGTGCAGTACTTGTAATGGTTCAGGTGCAAAAGATAAAAATAGTTCGCAAACATGCAGCACATGTGGCGGAAACGGGCAGGTTAGAAAAGTACAAAATACTTTTTTAGGACAGATGCAAACAGTAACTACCTGTCCTGCTTGTAGCGGTGAAGGCACTACTATAATTAACAAATGCACTGCCTGCAAGGGCGAAGGAAGGGTGTATGGGGAAGAAACGGTTACATTGGACATTCCTGCCGGTGTGCAGGAGGGTATGCAATTGAGCATGAGCGGCAAAGGGAATGTTGGTGAACGTGGCGGTGGATCCGGTGATCTGATAATTTTAATTGAAGAAGAAGCACATCCGCAATTACACCGGGATGGACTAAATGTGGCCTTTGATCTTTTTATTTCTTTTCCTGATGCCGTTTTTGGTATGCAGGTAGAAGTGCCAACTATTGATGGAAGAGCAAAAATTAAAATTCCGCCGGGTACACAAAGCGGTAAAATTTTCAGATTAAAAGGGAAAGGTTTTCCAGGTATAAACAGCCATGAAAAGGGCGATCAATTGATACAGGTTAACGTTTGGACACCTCAACACATTACTTCCGATGAAAGACAAATATTAGAAAAAATGCAGGACAGTCAAAACTTTCAGCCCAAGCCTGATAAAAATGACAAATCTTTTTGGGAAAAGATCAGGGAAACTTTTAATTAATTATCCGGGCATTATTTTTATTTCTTTCACCTTTTCTTTTTTTCTTTTTTACATGTAATTTTTTTACTTTTTCTACAAGTTCTAAAAATTCGTTTTGTAAATAATCTTCCGGATTAACAGCTTCATTAGCAATAGCTGCCACATCTCTTAGTTCGGCTCCTCCTGAATATTTTGATTGGCGCAATATTAATCCAAACATTGTAACTGCCGCAGCAAACCTTAATTCACGGCAGGTCTTTTTAAATGCCAAATAATTTTGAGGACAGGTAAACTCAGATTTTTTTTGCAGTATCTCTCCGGGCACACGGTAATTGAGCGTTACAGTGGCTATGTCTTTTTTATAACTCTCTTCCACAGCGGTATCATTTGCAGGTATTATTTCAAATGCAGCAGTTATCCCATTGCCTGATCCGATTTCTCCACCTTCCAATTCTAAAACCGTATCAGTTAAAATTTCTTTTTTATTATCATATCCTATTAAACGGTATTCTTTAACCAGCGCCGGATTAAACCTAACATTGAGGTATACATCATTGGCAACTGTATATAATGTTTGCGTAAATTCAGTTACCAAAACTTTTTCAGCTTCCCTGATATCATCTATATAAGCAAAATTTCCATTTCCATTTTTTGCCAGCGCTTCAATTTTTGAATCTTTATAATTTCCCATCCCTACTCCAAGGCAGGTAAGATATATTCCACTTTGCCGTTCTTTGGCAATCATTTCCTCAAGTGCCTTTTCATTTGCCTGGCCAACATTAAAATCTCCGTCTGTAGCGAGTATTATACGATTGTTGCCATTTTTATTAAACGTGCGTTTGGCAACTGCATAAGCAGTTTTAATAGCTGCTTCACCAGGGGTATCTCCACCAGGAGATAATTGTTCTATTGCTTTTATTATTTTTTGCTTTTCCGCCCCGCTGGTTGGTTGCATCCACAAGCCCACTGCACCACCATATATCACAATAGATACGGTATCTTTTTCTCTTAAATTTTTAACCAATAATTGAAATGCAGCTTTTAATAATGGCAGGCGATTAGGTATATCCATACTTCCGGATACATCTATTAGAAATACAAAATTACTGGGTGGTACATTATCAAGGTTTAATTTTTTAGCGCTAAGATTGAGAAACAAAATCTGGTGTGTAGCATTCCAGGGACATGAGGTCAGTTGAGATTCAAGTTTGAATACTTCATTTTTAGCCGGTTCTTTATAATTAAAATTGAAGTAATTCAGCATTTCCTCTATCCTTACGGCATATGGCGGAACAACACTGTTTTGATTTATAAACCTGCGTATATTACTGTAAGATGCCTTATCTACCCTTGCAGCAAACGCGGTAGCAGGAAATTTATCAGCTTTAATAAAATTATTTTCAACCAGATTACTGTAGGATTCTTCTGCAACAAACCACTTTTCTCTTATTAGCTGCTCAAAATTATTTACAATAGAAGCAGGCTTTTGCTTTTGAATACTGGAAAGTGTACTCAATTGTTTTAAAACTATTACCTGGTAATCATCTGCTTTAACTTCTGCAATCTTTGTTTCAAAACCCTGTAAGGTAAAAGTTAATGTATCGTTCAAAAGCGGGCCTGGTATACCAAAACCGCCTGTTACGCCACTGCCATAAATCATCCGGGTAGAGTGCATGTAAATCTTTACGTTTTGTAAAGGCTGATCTTTCTCATCTTTTACTTCGCCCCTGATGTAATATTGAGCAGTTACATTAAGAAACAGGGATAAAAAAAGTGATGTTAATATAAATTTTATCAAAATATATGTTACATGAAAGGTATAATATCCTGTTCATAAAGACAAGATATTGTAATAAAATGTTGCCTGCACTAAATTATAACAATTGATATATCTCTTTTAGATTTCTGCCTAAGCCATCATAATCCAGGCCATAGCCAAGCAAAAATTTGTTTGGAACCGCAAATCCCAAATAATCAACTTTTATTGGATAAATAAGGGCTTCAGGCTTTTGCAATAATGCAGTAATTTTTAAAGATGAGGGATTATGATGATTTAACTGAGGTAAAAAATGAGATAAAGTTTTGCCGGTGTCAACTATATCTTCAAGAATGATAATATCTCTTTTCACAAGGTCAACATCAAGGCCTATTGCAGTTACTACCTGCCCTGTTGATTTTACCCCTTTGTAAGAAGCCAATTTAATAAAACATATTTCAGCTTCTACACTTATCTCTTTAAAGAGATCTGAGGCAAACATAAAAGCCCCGTTTAAAATGGGAATGAATAAAGGCCTTTTGCCCTGGTAATCATTATTAATTTCGGCCGCTACTCTTTTTATCTGTTCCTTAATTTGTTCTGCAGAAATATAAGGTTTGAATTGTTTATCATGAACCCGTAGCAGTTCCATATTTTATTTTGAAATGATAAGCTGTTGTCCGACTTTCAAATTATCATCAGGTAAATTGTTCCATTCTTTTATTTGCATTACGGTTACCCCATATTTTTTTGATATAGCATATAATCCTTCTTTTGATTGTACTGCATGCACTTTTTCTTCTGCCTCAACAATTTCTTCTTTCACAATTACCGGTTCACTGCCTGAGGGTCTAAGATTTAATTTGGTACCGGCATAAACCTGTTCATCTTGTTTAAGTGAATTATATTCATAAAGTGATCGTAATCTTATACCATTTTTCTGAGCCACATCATATAACGATTCATTCTGCTGAAGTATATAAAAATTTTTTTCTCCTTCTTTAGATTTTTTTTCAAGAAAAATGAATTGATCTTTTTCAAGCAACCCGTCTTTTTCCAGATCATTATACTCCAATAATTTGGTGAGATTTACATTATGCTCAGTTGCAATTGCCAATAATGATTTTCCTTTTACTGCAGGTATAGCTGTACTTCCATTAATAATAATTCTATTTTCAAATTGTTGTAAACCGGTGTTTTCAATTTCATTGTTTGTTACAACTTTATCATTGCTGTTAACCGTTGATTTTGTTAATTCATTAAAGGCTTTATCTTCTTCCGGATCACTTTTATATTTTGATGCATTGTAAAAAGGCACATCCTTAACTGCAAGCAAAGTGTATTGCTGCAGGTTATTTTGCTCAATATTTTTTATTAAGATTTCAGGATAACGGGGATTTGTTGCATATCCTGCTTTTCTTAACCCATATGCCCATCCTTTATAATCAGCAGGGTCTAGCTTAAATAAAAATGCATAGCGATCACTGCCTCTTAAAAAATTAGAATGGTCACGATAAGAGTCTTCGGCATGCTTGTATTTTCTAAAACATTCCCCAGGGGCATCGTCGTCATGACTTACACCTTCCGAAGTCCAGGTGCTTTTACATTTAATTCCAAAATGATTATTTGATTTTTTTACAAGAGAGCTATTCCCATTTTCAGTTTCTAAAATACCTTGTGCAAGGGTAATTGCTGCAGGTACTCCCATTCGCTTCATTTCGCGTATGGCAAAATCTTTATACTGTTCAATATATTCACTTTTAGTTATGTTTTGAGCAATGCTGGTTTGCAACAAAAACAATACGGCCAAAAAAAGAAGGAATACTTTTTTCATAATCAAATATAACTGTGGTTAATAATTGTATAAAGTAAAAATTGATCTATAGTTTTCTTATTAATGATAAGCCATCTCTAATGGTTAATAAAACCTGCTGTACACGCCTATCGTTAGCTACATGTTGATTAAATTCATGTATAGCTATCGCATTTTTATCAGTAAGGTTATTTTTGAACACCTCACCATGAAACAATACATTATCTGCTATAATCAATCCATTCTTTTTTAATGAGGGCAAAGTTAATTCGTAATAATCAAGATAACTCACTTTATCAGCATCTATAAAAACGATGTCCCACTCATTTTTTAAAGTGGGTATTATCTTGTGTGCATCGCCTCTGTGTAAAACTATTTTATTATTATTTAACGATTTGCTAAAAAAGCGTTGTGCTGTATTCGCATCTTCATCCCTTAATTCTATCGTGTGTAGCCTGCCATTAGGTTGCAGTCCTTTTGCAAGGCAAAGAGCGCTATAGCCCATAAACGTACCTATTTCTAAAATGTTTTTTGGGTTGATCAAACAGCTTAGCATTTCTAAAATCTTTCCCTGTACGTGCCCGCTTAGCATGGTTGAAAGCGGATGCGATTGCATTGTAAATTGCGAAATTTCTGCTAACAGATCATCCTCTTTTGAAGAAAAACCTGCAACATATTCTTCTGCTGATTTATTGATCATTTCCATAAGTGACTACGCTTTAAAATGCTTTAGCTGTACTGTCTTTTGAAGAGATAAAATAAAGCCCTATAAATGTAAGTAATCCATTCAAAATTAGTAGCTCAATACCAATCTGGAATTTTCCTAAGAAGCTGGCCTGATTTTTTTCTATCAAATAACAAACAACCGGAGCAGCAATACAAACCACCGGAACAAGAGACTCCGTTACTTTTCTCCTGGTTAGTATACCAAATGAAAATAAACCTAATAACGGCCCATAAGTGTAACCGGCAACTTTAAGAATAACTGTGATGATTGATTTGTTATCAATCATTTTAAAAGCCAGTACACATATCATAAAAACTACAGCAAAAGCAATATGAACAATCTTACGGGTATTCATCTTGGCCACTTCCGAAATGTCTGTCCTCCTTTTCAATCCCAGAATATCTATACAAAACGATGATGTTAGTGCTGTTATTGCTCCATCAGCGCTGGGAAACAATGCTGAGATCAAACCTATAATAAATATGACGCCGATTAACTCTGGCAGGTGTTGTAAAGCTACTGTAGGAAAGAGATCGTCACCAACTGTTACAATGCCACTTTTGGCTCCGAACAAATAAAGTAATCCACCCAAAAATAAAAAAAGAAAATTTACCAATACAATCACAAAACTAAACGTAACCATATTTTTCTGCGAGTCTTTCAACGTTCGTACACTTATATTCTTTTGCATCATTTCCTGGTCTAAACCCGTCATAGCTATAGTTATAAATGCGCCACCAATAATTTGTTTTAAGAAAAATCCGGGGTTATTAAAATCAGTATTAAAAATTTTAGTGTAACCTTTATCTCCAAGTGATGTCAGCGTTTCAGTAAAAGAAAGATCGAGCGTACTCATGATGTAAATAACGCATACTACAAGTCCTAACAACATAAAAGTGGTTTGTAAAGTATCTGTCCAAACAATAGTTTTAACACCGCCCCGGAAAGTATATAACAAAATCATAAGTAAAATAATAAATGTGGTTGCCCAAAATGGAATATTCATTTCATCAAGAATAAAAATCTGCAATACATTTATCACCAGGTATAATCTTGCTGTTGCGCCCAGCGTACGTGAAATAATAAAAAATAAAGCGCCTGTTCGGTAAGATGTTAGCCCGAAACGCTGCAATAAATAATTATAAATTGATGTGAGGTTTAACCGGTAATATAAAGGCAGCAGCACATAAGCAATAATAATATAGCCAATAAAATACCCAATCACTACCTGGAAATAAGCAAACGCTGCAGGGCCAACAGTACCGGGAACACTAACAAACGTAACCCCGCTTAATGAAGTGCCTATCATACCAAACGCAACCAGCAGCCAGTTTGAGCTTTTGTTCCCTATAAAAAAAGTTTCGTTTGTGGAATTTCGTGAAGTATAATAGGCAACAATAAGCAGCACAATAAAATACACCATTACAAATGAAAAAAGGACTATTGGAGACATATTTATTCAATTGGTAATTAAATAATAAAGAAGGAAATGAGGCTTTCAAACTTATTAATTTTGAATTTTATTCAAGATAAATAAAATTATGTCAATTAAATCTTTGGCTGTTTTTTGTGGTTCTAAAACAGGCAATAATCCATTGTATGTGCAGCATGCAAAGCAACTCGGTCACCTGCTTGCTCAAAAAAATATTGTAGTAGTTTATGGTGGTGGCAACAAAGGAATAATGGGAGCCATTGCCAATGCTGTATTAGAAAAAGAGGGTAAAATAATTGGCGTGATGCCTAAAGTTTTAATGGGATGGGAGCAACAGCATTTGGGTCTTACTGAACTGCATGAAGTGGCCGATATGCATGTTCGCAAAGCCATGCTGTATGATAAATGTGATGCGGCGATTATATTAGCCGGTGGATATGGCACAATGGATGAATTATTTGAAATGCTTACGTGGAACCAGCTTAGCATTCATGACAAAAAAATTATTGTATTAAATACTGCAGGGTTTTATGATCACCTGATAATGCATTTAAAAAAAATGGAGGAAGAAAGTTTTTTGTATGATAATATACTGGAGCGCATCACCATCATATCTTCACCGGAGGAGTTAATGGTTTGAACTATTGACCCCCTAAGCTTACTTTTGCAACTAATTAAAAGAATAGTATGGAATTTCAATTTACTGAAGAACAATCAATGATCAGGCAGGCAGCACGTGATTTTGCAATTAATGAGTGTTTACCAGGTGTGATTGAAAGAGATGAGCAGCAAATGTTTCCTCATGAACAAATTATGAAACTTTCTGATCTCGGTTTTATGGGTATGATGGTAGATACAAAGTACGGCGGTTCCGGGCTAGATACAGTGAGCTATGTTTTGGCTATGGAAGAAATTAGTAAAATTGATGCCAGCACAAGTGTTTGTATGAGTGTAAATAATAGTTTGGTATGTTGGGGCCTGGAAGAATATGGTAATGAAGAACAGAAAGAAAAATATCTGACTCCTCTTGCGCAGGCAAAAAAAGATGGAGAATTACATATCGGCGCCTTTTTATTAAGTGAGCCGGAAGCAGGCAGTGACGCTACTTCACAACAAACCACTGCTGAAGACAAAGGTGATTTTTATTTATTGAATGGAACAAAGAACTGGATCACTAATGGAGGAACCGCTTCTGTTTATTTAGTGATTGCACAAACTGATGTTAGTAAAGGAAGTCGTGGTATAAATGTCTTTATTGTTGAAAAAAGCTGGCCAGGTGTTTCCGTGGGTGCAAAGGAAAATAAATTGGGTATAAGAGGAAGCGATACCCACAGCATTTTGTTTAATGATGTAAAAGTGCCTAAAGAGAACAGGATCGGTGAAGATGGCTCCGGGTTTATTTTTGCCATGAAAACTTTATCCGGTGGCCGCATTGGCATTGCCGCACAGGCATTAGGTATTGCCGCCGGCGCTTATGAAAGATCACTGGCATATTCAAAAGAACGTAAAGCGTTTGGTAAAGAAATCAGGCATCACCAAATAATACAATTTAAACTGGCCGATATGGCAACGAGGATTGAAGCCGCACGGTTATTATGCCTTAAGGCGGCATGGGAAAAAGATCAAAACGAGGATTATTCCTTAAGCGCTGCTATGTCAAAGGTGTATGCCAGCGAAACGGCTATGTGGGTTGCGACTGAAGCTGTTCAAATTCATGGAGGTTATGGATTTGTAAAAGAATATCATGTTGAGCGTATGATGCGGGATGCCAAGATTACCCAAATATATGAAGGCACAAGTGAGGTGCAGAGAATTGTGATAGGTAGAAGTATATTGAAGTGATACACCCTCACCTATCCTCTCCCCAGGGGGAGAGGGAAATGGAGAAGATTATGAGAAAATCTTACGTTCCCTTTTTTGCGTGCTTCATAACTCTTACTTAGCGCTTTGTGACAAATAGTATGAGCATACACAAAACAAAATATAAAGAAATTATTGGTGAGATAGGAGATAACGTAAAATTAATTGCTGTCTCTAAAACTAAATCTGTAGCTGATATGATGGAGTTGTATGATTTAGGCCAAAAGGACTTTGGAGAGAATTATGTACAGGAATTAATTGATAAATATGAGGCATTGCCCAAAGATATTAACTGGCATTTTATTGGTCATCTGCAAAGCAATAAAGTAAAACACATTGCACCTTTTGTTCACCTGATACAGGGGGTGGATAGCTTTAAGTTATTGACAGAAATAAATAAACAGGGAGTAAGAAATAACAGGATCATCAATTGTCTTTTACAAATTCATATAGCTGTTGAAGAAACGAAGTTTGGATTAAGTGACGAAGAACTTTCAGAACTAATTACACAGGTTAAAACCAATGAGAATGAATTCAAAAATGTAAATGTTTGCGGCCTGATGGGCATGGCATCTTTTACTGATAATATGGAAAAAGTAAGAAGTGAGTTTAAATATTTAAAATCTCTTTTCAATAAATACTCACATCTGTCAACTGCCAACTGTCAATTAACAACTCTCTCAATGGGCATGAGTGCTGATTATAAAATAGCTATTAAAGAAGGAAGTAATATGGTGAGAATAGGAAGCCTGATCTTTGGAGAAAGAACCTCGTCTTAACACGAAAAACAAAGTATATACGTTATCAGTATGGGCACTTGTTGCTTTTTTGATAGTCTTCTTGTTTTGATTAGTCTTCTTAAACATTTTAACAAATAATGAGTAAGTGTTTTGATCAATTAAATTAATTTGGCATTATATTATAATTATGTTGATAATATTTGTTCAATGACAGATTCTTTTGAAATAGAAAAAAATACCAAAGCATTTTCATACACTGCAATAATTTGTGCAATTATTTTAGCAATTGCTATATTTTATACATGGCCTATGCAATTTACTCCGAGGCCTGTTGTACAGGATCTTATAGAAATTAATTTAGGCAATGAGTTGGAAGGCATGGGCGACATACAACCTTTGGTGAAAGGTGATCCTGCCCCTGATGTTCAAAACATGAATACTGGTGCAAAATTTTTACCTGCAAAAGACGAACCTGCAAAAGATATACAGCCTGATGAAGAGGATGACCCCGAGGCAGCCCCTTTGACAAGGCCAACCAAAACAAAGCCTGAAACAAAAAACATCGCAAAAGAAACTTTAACTAAGCCAGTTAAAAATACAAACTCTACCCCGGTTGCGAATACAAATCCTGCGCCGCCAAAACCTAAATTACCTTTATATAAGGGAGGTACAGGAACCGGCGGCAATGGTGCTGCTGAAGATAATGGTTACAGAAACCAGGGATATAAAACAGGTAACGGCGATGCAGGAAGTCCTGATGGAAAACCTGATTCTTATGGTAATTCACCCGGAGGAAGAAGTGGAGTAAGTGTTGTTCGTGGATTAAGCGGAAGACGGCCAACCCGTTTTCCTTCTATGCAGGATGAATTTAATGAAAATGCTAAAATATATGTTGATATAAAAGTAAATGCATCGGGAACAGTTACCAGCGCTTCAATTGCAAAAGGTACTACTACCTCTAACTCCACATTAAGAAGTATTGCATTACAAAAAGCAAAGCAATTAAAATTTCCTTCCAGCCAAAATGAAGTAGAAGCAGGAACTATTCTTTTCAATTTTATTTTGAAGAGTTAATTGCTTTTATAATTTTATTAGACCAGCCGCATGAATAAAATGTGTTAGGTTTTTTTAACATGCTACCTTTGGCAGGTGACATACGAACAAACTTTAAATTATCTTTTTACTACACTGCCCATGTTTAGCAGATCAGGGGCAAGCGCTTATAAAAAAGACATAACAAATACTGTCCTGCTCTGTAATTCTATCGGCGATCCACAAAATAAGATTAAAACCATACATGTTGCAGGTACAAACGGGAAGGGTTCTACGAGTCATATGCTGGCAGCCATATTTCAACAATGCGGATATAAAACCGGATTGTATACTTCTCCTCATTTAAAAGATTTCAGGGAAAGAATAAAGGTTGATGGGAAAATGATAGCCAAAGATTTTATTGTATCGTTTGTTGAGAAAACAAAAGAAATATCGGAAAGTATTAAACCCTCTTTTTTTGAACTTACAGTAGCAATGATGCTTGATTACTTTGCCAGGAAGCAAGTGGATATAGCTATTGTAGAAACCGGCCTCGGCGGCAGGTTAGACAGTACTAACATCGTAATGCCGGAACTTTCGATTATAACTAATATCGGATATGATCATATGAATATCCTGGGCAATACTTTGGAAGAGATCGCTTTTGAAAAAGCCGGAATTATTAAAGAGAATATTCCTGTAGTGATTGGAGAAACACTTTCTGAAACCAAACAAATTTTTTTATCGGCAGCTCAAAAAAACCAGGCTGAGATAGTATTTGCAGAAAAGCTATTTACAATTATTGATTCCAAATTATGTATTGACAAGCTTGATGTTGAAATGAAAAATATTAAGACTCAACAAATTAAAAATTATACACTTGACCTAAACGGAATATACCAGCAAAAGAACTTATGTACAGTGGTAACAGCAACTGAAGTTTTGAAAAAAGCCGGATATTTTTTTGATGAGCATAAAATGCATGCTGCTTTGAGCCAGGTAAAAATTCTGAACGGATTACATGGCCGGTGGGATGTTATTCACCGAAAACCTTTGATAGTATTGGATGTAGCTCACAATGAAGATGGTATCAAACAATTGTTATCACAGCTTAAACTATTCTCTTATAAACAACTTCATATTGTTTTTGGTGTGGTGAAAGATAAGGACGTAAAGAAAATATTATCACTCCTTCCTGAAACCGCTATTTATTATTTTACAAAAGCACAAATAATGAGGGCATTGCCGGAAGATGAATTGCTGGAAAAAGCAAAGCAATATAATTTGAAAGGAACTTATTTTGCAAATGTGACTATGGCTTTAGCAACAGCAAAAAAGAATGCTGAAAAAAATGATATGATCTTAGTTTGCGGAAGCGTTTATTTGATTGGAGAAGTTGATTACCTTCAAATCAGTTAAACAGCAACTGCCGTCATTACAAGGAGGAGGCACGACGACGAAGCAATCTCATAATACACTTAGAATAAAATGAAATACGGCGGATGCGTTTATATTATCACAAATCATATACAATACAGTTTTATATACCGGAGTTACATCTGAATTAAGAGCGAGAACTTAAGAACACAAAACAAAATTTTATTCTACAGAACTTTACCTCAAAATATAATTGTAATAAGATTGTTTGTATGAGAGTTTTTCAAGGTTGAAGAAGCAATTGACAGTGAGAAACAAATCAAAGGCGGCAGCCGAAAAGATAAGGAAGCATTAATAAAAAGTATTAACCCAACCTGGAAAGATTTGTGGGAGAGTATTCAGGATTTATAGATTATCATGAGATTGCTTCGTCGTGCCTCCTCGCAAAGACGAATGGTTTAGTATCGGTGAGCAT
>MWVX01000287.1_pt1 | contig 14889 bp, 13 predicted proteins | sample 1047311 | NCBI WGS metagenome assembly MWVX01 (sample SAMN06349984, study PRJNA376086) | soil metagenome | isolation source: MtG-4 sample Antarctic (ecotone) soil | place: Antarctica | collected 2015-01-13 | reverse complement strand
AGTAAGGCACAGAAATTTTCTTATTCAGGAAAAATAGTGGAAGAAAACTGCTACTCGCTCTTATTAAATGCTGCTTCCGACGGAGAGAAACATTATTGTATGATGTGATGGAAGAGGCAGCAGTGAAGGGGTTAGCGATGGTTAAGGAGAATCTGCGGATTGCTGAAGAAAAAAAGAAGATCTCAGGATCGCAAAGAGAAGAAACACTGTCACGCCTAAGCATCACCAACAATTTCAATGACCTTGTTGCTGATGTGATCATTGAAGCCATCGTGGAACGGCTGGAAACAAAATCTGAATTATTAATAAGCCTGGCCCTGTTAAATGATGATGAGGAAACGATCTTCTGTTCCAACACCTCTTCCATTCCCATCACGCAGCTTGCAAAGCGTATTCCTCATCCGGAGCGGATCGTGGGGATGCACTTTTTCAATCCACCTCACCTGATGAAATTGGTTGAAGTAGTGTCAGGCATTGCAACGAGTAAAGAAAATGCGCTGACGGTTTATTCCCTCGCACAAAAGTTGGGTAAAGAACCAGTGATGACTAAAGATGCACCAGGCTTTATTGTAAACCGTATCGGAAAAATGTTTCATACAGAACCTTTAAAAATCCTTGAGGAGGGTATTGCAACTGTAGAGACTATTGATCAGCTAATGGAGGCATCCGGATTTAAGATGGGACCATTCAAATTAATTGACATGATCGGAGTAGATACAAACCTGAGCGTTACCAAATCACTCTATGAGCAGTTTTACCATGAAGATAGATTCCGTCCCAGCCGTCTGCAGCAGCAACTGGTAGATTCAGGTTTTCTTGGTAAAAAAAGTGGCAGCGGTTTTTATAAGTATTGATAGCATCGTTATATCAAGCTTAACTTTTGTGCTGAATGATCTTCCTTTGTTTTGTAATAACTCTTTATAACTCTTTAGTATGGTTTCATTTGCAAACTTATTTTCTATGCTCTGTGCTTATTTATTGTTAGTGCTGTTATTCTCGTGTTCATTTCAAAATAGAGAACAAACCAACGATTCGTCTTCCGGTTCAGCATTAATAAGTTATTCGGTAAGATTAAAAGAAGTTGCCTCTGGTCTTGAAGCTCCGGTTGGATTAACCTATGCTGACGATGGCACCGGACGATTATTCGTTATTGAGCAGCCGGGAGCTCTTCGCATCATAAAAAATGGACAAATGATCGATGCCCCTTTTCTTGATATCTCCAGTAAAATAGACCGGTTAGGCGATGGCTATTCTGAAAAAGGATTACTCGGCCTTGCTTTTCATCCTGATTATAAAAACAATGGAAAGTTTTACGTCTATTACTCTGCTCCTACTTCAGTAAAGGGAATGGATCATCAGAGCGTGATTGCAGAATACACAGCATCTTCAAACATAGACAAAGCCAGCTCTGATGAACGAATTATACTCGAGATACAGGAACCGGAATCTAACCACAATGGAGGCCAGTTGTGCTTCGGCCCGGATGGATATCTATATATTGGCGTAGGCGACGGAGGCGGGGCAGGAGATAAGCACGGTTCAACAGGCAACGGTCAAAACATCAATACTTTGCTTGGAAAAATTTTGCGCATTGATGTAAACAACACAAACGGTTATACGAATCCTCCGGACAATCCTTTTGTAGATAGGAATGGAAGTGATGAGATATTTGCCTTTGGACTTCGCAATCCGTGGCGGTTTTCATTCGACAGAAGAACAGGTGTTATCTTTTGCGCTGATGTCGGACAAAATGAATATGAGGAAGTAGATATCATTGAAAAAGGAAAAAATTATGGCTGGCGAATTATGGAAGGAACACATTGCTACAATCCCTCTACCAACTGCAAAACCGCGGGCCTGACGCTGCCTATTGATGAATATGACCATTCCGTCGGAATAAGTGTTATTGGCGGATTTGTCTACCGTGGTGATGAAGCTGAAGAGATGAATGGCAAATATATTTTTGGTGACTGGAATGGAAAAATATTCATGCTGCTGCAATCTGCCAGCTCTAAAAAATGGGAGAGAAGATCAATGACGATAAATGATTTTTCTGATGAGCTTCATATAAACAGCTTCGGTGAAGATGAAGAGGGGAATTTATATGTGCTGGCACAAAATGCTATTGGAGTGAAGAAAGCAGGGAAAGTGTACAGAATTTTGTTTCAATAGTGAGGATTACCAGAAGGACTCACCTTCGCTTCAGAGTGCTTTAGCCTCTTATATATTGGCAACATCTCTCTTCATGCTCATCTCATCTGAAATTTGATGTGCTTCATTGTTCTGAAGAAGTTTTGGGAAATACATAAGCTTGCTGTTGGAACAGCAAAAAGATATTTCACCAAAGTGAACAGTCATTTCAATTCACACAATTTGTGTCTTAACCACGACTTAGAATTGAGAAGCATTTGCTCAAAACATTTTACTACGGTTAGTGTAGTGTTTAAGGAAACACTCACCAATTCGTTTGTCGTAGTGAACTAAATTCTTAACATAAATCTGCTAAAATACTATGAGGCATGAACAGTAATATCTCATAGCATACCAATTTTATTTAATTATTGAAATCAATGTTGCTTCACCATTTTTTTCGTATCAATCAATTTGCCATCAGCTATTAATGAATAAGAGTAAAGGCCATCACTTAAGTTAGATGCATAGACTAACAATGACCCTGCACCTCTGGCGGTTATTTCAATCTCTTTCAGCACGCGTCCATTGTTGTCGAAGAAGATAATCTGAGCAAGTTGAATTTCAGCAGGAATATTATAGCTGATGGTAGTATTTTCTGCAAACGGATTAGGTGCGTTCTGATCGAGAATGATGGCGTTCAGGTTTTTAAGCTCGATGTTTTGAAAATTAGGAGAATTTTGAGTTTCATCCTGTATCTTCATTCCCGACAGCTCGCAGCATTTATTAATTTGTTTCTCCAGTGAATCCACTGTATACGAAAGCTCTTTTACAGCTTCAATCAACATTGGTATAAATTCATTATAATTAACAGCTAAAAAAGATACTGAAGATGAAATTTCATTGCCACTTGTATCATACATTGCTGGGGACACTACCTTGCTAACCACATCTGGTAATATTTCTTCTACTTCTTCAGCAAGAACTCCATAATGGGTTCCTTCAGAAAGATTTAAGGATGAATATTCGCTGGTTTTATACTCATAGGAGTATCCTCCGATCTTATTGAGAATGCTAAAAACATCAGATATAGGTTCAATGTTTTGTTTAAGCAATGTGTCAGAAGTTGTCGCCCAGCCATTGGAAAATGCCATACCTTCGAAATAACCCGAATAATATGTGCCGGGGTATCCGTTGGAAATCGCATTACCATATACGCCATAGTAGGTACCAGGAACATTCGTCGTATTTTGGGCTAAGCCATAAACACCATAATTGTTGGCATTCTGTCCACCAGCTTCCGCCAGTCCCTTAACACCATAGTTATTTGTAGCGGCACCAAAAGCTTTAAAATCACCGCCATAACCGGTGCTTCCACCCCCTGAACCATCTCCTACACCTTTTACACCCGTATTAGTAGAAGCCCCTCTTGACTCGCCGTAAACACCATAATTATTTCCGGTGCCGCCTGGAATGGCAGCTCCATAGAGTCCATAGTTAAATGCTGCCCCCGCTACTCCGCTAACAATTATACCTTGAATGGCTGTGTTATTACTTGTAGCGCCGCTTACGCTTGATTTAAAGCCTGTATTGTTACTTGCAGTATTAGTGAAAATCAAATCGAATCTGGCTGTTGGATTAATAGTACCGATACCATTCCACAAATCACTTGGCCTTTCATAAATGGAAGAATTGCAAATAGTTGAGCCATTAGGAGCGAATTTACTTAAAAAATTTACATCGGGAGTGGTGCAAGCTGAAACGACATTGCCTCCTCCTCCCGCATCATTCACTAAAATCACATCCCCTGTTAAGTTTAAACTCAATATTTTATTTGTGGGATTGGTAATTGATGGGGATGCACTGGTCATCTGAGTGAATCGTAACCCGCTGGCGTTGGTTGTTCCACTATTGATCTCTACAGTATTTAGAGGATCAGTACCCGGCATTACATTAAAACCGGTGCGTCCCCTCGCTGTTGTACCGCCCGTTTGGGTTGATGCATTTGACAAAGGATTGCCTGTAGCAAAGCCGCGGATGTTGAGGTTGCCCAAAGCTGTGGTTTGAAATTCAGAGAAGAGACCACCACCAAGTGTTGCATTTTGAGTATGTGTTAACCGAAGCTGAGGCCGGTTGAGTCCGCCGTCGAGCACCTCTAACCTGCGCATAGGTGGAATTTCTGGATTGCCGGCAGAATAATTACCCACGCCGGCATTGATAGAAACAAAAGTACCACTAAGAAGAAGCGGCATCAGTCGCATGGCTTCCAATCCATTATTCGAGGATGCTGTAGGGTCACTTGGAGCTTCCAGGCAATATTCTGCAAAAATGAATCGAAGGTTATCAGGTCCGTAAGTAGAATTAAACCCAAGCCCATCCCCCCATGCAATCACTGCATCATCCCGATCAGGGCCTTCGTTTTTCATCCCGACATACATGTTGTCTGTGTTCTGGCAAATAAACGCACCATGATCCATCCATTGCCGCCACCCTCCTGCAAGCGTGCCGTTAGGGCATGCTTGATTGCTGTAACAATTGCTTTCGCCAATATGCAACAGGCTCATAGGGATGTTGTTACCGATGCCTACGTAGCCGGTATTATTAGTATTAGTAAATGGAGCCATGTTGTTATTGCCGCGAATGATCATGCGCAGGTTATTGAATGTGCCTGCACCGGCATTGGTGTAAAAGTTAATGTTCCGCGGATTTTCGGTTTTAAGGTTTAAATCCTGCCCGTTTGTAGTGCCGAGGAATTCATTAAAGTTTGGTGTATTTCCTGATAGAACCCAGGGAGTCTGAGATTCAGCCATCATACTTATGAGCATGAGGGTAAGAAGGGTAATTGAATTTTTCATAATGTATAGTTTTGATTGGTCAAAGAATGATTTTAATGGTTTTAAAAAGCTTTTTGTTTTGAAAGGTCAGAATGTAAAGCCCGGCAGGCATATCGGGTAAATACATGAACTTATCGATCTGACTCCTTAGAATGATTTTTCCATTAAGGTTATAAACAGTTACAGTGCCTGCCTCCTCAGAAAAACAAGCATATGTAGTGGACTGGTAAGTGAAAGCAGTTTCAGATGATGGGTCATGAACTGATGTAAAACACTCCTTGTCTAAACAATTAATGTTCACACTGTCAATAAAATAATAAGCATCCCCAAACTGACCAAGCGGTGCATTAATAACGGCCGTATCAGTTTGATCATCTGAAAAAAAATTGCCAATGTAAACCCAGGTGTAAGCTGAATCGGCAATAAAATTCCAGCTTAATAAAATCCAGTTCAGAGTATCAGTAAGGATTAAATCTTCATACACGTGAGCAAAATTGCTGACCGGAGGAGGTTCATTAAGCGTATATTGCTGAGTGCTGAACAACATACCCAGCTTATTGCTTGCTGCACAATTATATGCCTGTGTAGTCCAGTTTCCTCGGCTTACCCTCATGGAGACATGATACGTATTTCCCGGAATAAGCGTATCGAGCAACTGGGTACCTATAAATTCTCTTCCATCTTCAAAATACCAGACATATGTTAACAATCCAATATAAGCAGAACCATCAAACGCATGTTGATATCCGCAAAAATTGTCAGGAACTGCTACAGGATAGGGAGCACATTCAGCATAATAATCGGGAGAATAATAGACACTGTACCATCCAACACAACTGTCCACTTGGCTGGTATTATCAGGACATTGGGTATACTCTTCAAAGCTCCCGTTAGGCACAAGATTAATTTGTGCACATACAAGAGTGGCAATGCCCAAACACAAAAGAAGAGGTAAAATAAGTTTCATAACAATGTGGGAATAAGAGTAAAAAGATTTCTTGTTTTTCCTTCGCCTGCTGTAATCAGCAGTAGCGAAGGCAACGCTTAAAGCGGTGCATGGCAGGGGAAAAGAATGGGAAGATCATATTAAAAGATATTATAAAGGAACGATAGATCGATATCAGAGAACTAATCTAACACTTATTTAAATAAAAAAATAATTTTTTTGAAAAATAATTCTTTTCAGTCTCGAGCCGCCTGAAAGCGTGCCGTTGGGGCAAGTAATGTATGAACCATGATTTTAGGATTAAAGGATAACCGTGATTACAATCAAGAGAATCAGGAAAATCAAGTGAATCATGGTTCAGACGTTATTGCCGCGGATAATCATGCGCAGATTATTGAATGTGCCCGCACCGCTATTGGTGTAAAAGTTAATGTTCCGCGGATTTTCGGTTTTAAGATTTAATCCTGCCCGTTGGTAGTGCCGAGGAAATCTGTTGTTCCTACTGCATTACCAATCAGTTGCCAATCCTGAGAAAATGTTAGTTCAATTGAAAACAGGAAAGCTGTTACTATAGAAGTGAAGAATTTCGATTTCATAAAGAAAGTTTTAGAGGTTAATAAATGAATATTTTTTTGGTAGTAGTAAAGAGCATTGCTTTGAACCTTAATAAAATAAATGCCTGATGGAAATGCTGAGGTTGAAATGGTTTGAGACGAGTTCACCTTGCAAGTACCTACCGCCAGTCCGGAGCTATTGATAATGGTAATCAGGCCTGATACATTATAGGGCAACTTGATCTCAATTTCTGAATCAGCCGGGTCATATAATATATTAATTTGATCTGTAGATTGCTCGTCAATACCGGTAAGGCAATCTTTTGTGTCACAAACTACAGCTACAGAATCAATGTAGTAGTACACGCGCCATGCAGTACTTCCTAATGCCATGGTGTCGGTATGTTCATCATCAAAAAAGTTTCCGATATACATGTGCATGTAGGGTGAATCCGGAATAAAGTTCCAGTGCAGGAGCACCCAATTGGTTGAGTCGGTAATTAATGTATCACTATAAAGGTGGGCAAAGTTGTCAATGGGTGGAGGATTATTAGCAGTATACGGGGAAGTAGTAAACCGCATTCCCAGATTGTTGCTTGCCGCCGTAAATGTGGCTCCGTTTGCTCTGCTTACCCTCATGGAGACCTGGTATGTATTGCCCGGCACAAGAGTATCAAGCAAATCTGTTCCTACAATTTCTCTGTAATTGAGTGAGAAATCAAATGGGCATACTCCGACATAGCCATTTCCTTCGAAGGGCATCTGAGATCCAAATAAATTGTCAGGCACTGCCACCCACCAGATCGTTGCACAGGTGTGAAAAAAATCAGGAGTATTCAAGAGATCATGCCATCCAATTACACTATCCACTTGTTCAGTATTATCTGGACAGGTTGTAAACTCCTCGAACGATCCATTGGGAATAAGATTAACCTGTGCTTGTCCGCTGAAACCCAGCCAAAAACTTAAAACCAAAAGCAGGTATTTTTCCATAGTGCATTTTTTAGAATATTCATTCTGCAATTTCCTTCGCCTACCGTAATCAGCAGTAGCGAAGGCAACGCTTCAAGCGGTGCAGAGCAGGGGAAAAGGATCGGAAGGTCATATATAGAACTACTATTGATAAGAGAATAAGTAGTTAATATTATGCTACTAATATAACACCTTTAAATGAACATACAAATATTTTTTTGCTTATCACTTTTTGATTTCACAAGATGCAATTACCATTAAGTGAAATAATATGGCATCAATGAATTCATTCATCATAGATACACCCAAAGAATTCAGCTTCCAACAATGTCTGCATTTTCTTAGCCGATCGTCTCTTGAGCTGCTGCATTCTTGTGACTCGAATAAGGTTGAAAAACTTGTCATTATTGATGATAAACAAATTCTGCTTTCATTGATGCAACACTCTGATGGCGAATTGACTACATCTGTTCTAAGTGGATCAGATGACATTCAATCCAGGAATTTCATTAAGAAATATGTCGTCTCGTGGTTCGATCTGGCAACCGATATAAAGCCATTTTACAAGATGGCAAAAAAGGATGAATTACTGAGGCCTCTGATTCAAAAATATTTTGGCTACAGGATTGTAGGAATACCTGATCTATTTGAATCACTCTGCTGGGCCATCACAGGTCAGCAGATAAATTTGAATTTTGCTTATATGCTCAAGCAAAAGTTCATCTTGCAGTTTGGAGAAAAATTAATTTTCAACGACAAAACATATCATCTGTTTCCTAAGATTGAAAAAGTTGCTGCACTGGAAACAAGCACTTTGCTCTCCCTTCAATTTTCAAGGCAAAAAGCAAATTATATCATTGATGTTGCAAGAGCATTCGAATCAGGGAAAATATCGCAGCAGCAGATTGCTGCACTCTCATTTAAAGATGCAAAAGAGATGTTGTTGAGTTTGAAAGGCATCGGCAATTGGACTGCGAACTATGTGCTGATGAAAACCTTTCATCATCCAAATGCCTTTCCATTAGAAGATGTTGGATTGCAACAGGCTATTAAAAGAAATCTAAATATGACAGAAAAGCCAGGGCTGCAAATGATAAAAGATATTTTTAGTAAATACGAGGGCTGGGAAGCGTATGCAACGCTCTATCTTTGGAGAAGCCTGAGTGATTAAGTGTTCGGGTTAAGAACAAAAAAATTTACCTCATGCAAATAGTTGAGGGGTCGGTTGAACATTTAGAGGAACTGACAATATTGTTCAATGACTATCGGATCTTTTACCGCAAGCAAACAGATCTTGAAGGTGCAAGAATATTCCTTACTGAGCGACTTAATAATAGAGATTCAACAATTTTTACCGCAATAGATGAAGGTGATCATGCAGTTGCATTTACTCAGTTGTATCCCCTCTTCTCTTCTACCCGAATGAGGAGAATGTGGTTGCTGAATGACTTGTTTGTTACTCCCAATTATCGTGGAAAAGGTGTCTCTAAATTGCTTATTGAACGGTGTAAAGCCCTGGCGATGGAAACAAACGCCTCTGGATTGAGATTAGAGACGGAAGTCCGCAATAACATAGGCAACCAATTATATCCATCTGTGGGCTTCACGCTCAATACAGAGCTCAATTTTTATTTTTGGGAAAACCCTGTGAGTTAAAAACTTAAATGTTTTATACTCAGAAGCTAATGTTATAACATCTGCATATGTACAAGCCGCTTATATACTCCATCAGCTTGCAACAATTCCGCATGTGTACCACGTTCTTCAATCTTCCCTCTCTGCAATACTAAAATTTCATCAGCCTTTTGAATGGTGGAAAGACGGTGTGCAATCACTATGCTCGTCCTGTTCTTCATCAGGTTATATAGAGCCTCCTGCACAAGCCTTTCAGATTCAGTATCAAGTGAAGAGGTCGCTTCATCTAAGATCAATACGGGCGGATTCTTTAGAACTGCCCGCGCTATTGTCAGCCGTTGCTTTTCCCCGCCGCTTAGCATATTCCCCCTATCACCGATCATAGTCTGATATCCATCATTCATATGCTTAATAAAATCATGAGCATTGGCAACTTTCGCTGCTTCTATCACCGCATCCTCTGAGGCATTTGAAATTCCGAAGGCTATGTTATTGAATACAGTATCATTGAACAAGACCGGCTCCTGGGTAACAATGCCCATCAATCGCCTGAGATCTTTTATCTTATAATTACGAATATCAATGCCATCAAGTAAGATTTCGCCTTCCGTTGGATCATAGAACCTTGGCAACAGATCAACAAAAGTTGTTTTGCCTGAACCAGAAGCACCAACGAGTGCAACTACTTTCCCTTTAGGAATTTTTACATTGATATAGTTGAGTGCATATCGTTTATCCTCATATCCGAAAGAGACATTCTTGTATTCAATTCCCTGGTTAAACGTTGAAATACCCATAGCATCTTTCTTTTCCGGAATATCAACGGGTTCATCAAGAACCTGCAGCACCCGTTCACCTGCAGCTAATCCGCGTTGTATGTTTGTTACCGCTGATGAAATATTTTTTGCAGGAGGAAGAATCTGCGAATAGAGTGCTATGTAAGCGATAAATTCACTTGCTGTAAGTCCTGACTGCTGCGTGAGCACCAGTGTGCCGCCATAAATCATGATGCCGGCAACAACAGCTACACCGAGTGTTTCACTCAATGGTGCCGAAAGCTCTCTCATATTTTGAATAGACTTTGCGATCTGCCTGAAGCGGTTATTTTCTGTTATGAATTTTTTTCTCAACAGAGGCTCGGCGTTAAATCCACGAATAATCTTTGTGCCACCAATCGTTTCTTCAGCCATAGAGAGTATTGACCCAAGTAAGCTTTGACTGGTTACAGACTGTTTTCTGAGCCTTCGGGAAATGGTGCTGATGATAAAGCCTGATACCGGCAGCAGCACAAGTGTAAAAACAGTAAGCTGTGCGGAGAGAATGAATAATAAAATAAAATAAGCGATGATGGTGACAGGATCGCGAAAGATTACCTGTATGGAAGTGACTACAGAGTTCTCAATCTCCTGTACATCATTAGAGATCACTGAAAGGAGGTCGCCCTTTTTTTGTCGCTGGAAATAACCTGCATGGATGGTGAGAAACTTTTCATAGACCGTAGCGCGAATATTACGGATGAGGCTGGTACGCATGCGCGCAAGAATTCGCTGCGACCAGTAACGAAAGAGGTTAGCAAGTGTAACACAGCAGAGTATAACAATGCACACATAACGCAGGGCACCAACCTTGCCTCGTGTATTGAGTATATTTTGAAAGTAATAGTTAAATAGGTTGATGAAGTATGCGGTTGAAAAAGAAAACTCAGGTTTCGTTACTTCGGGAGCAGCCTGATAGGTACCGAACAGCACATTCAGCAAAGGGATGATCAGTGAAAAATTCAACGCTCCGAAAATCACACTTAGTAAAGCGATGATCGCATACTCCGGAATATAGCTGGAATAAGGTTTTGAGAAAGATAAAAGTCTGAAGTATGTTTTCACTCTGTCTTCAAATATCCCCGAGTTGATTCATATTACATAGCTTAATGCAAAATTGATTTAGGCTTGGAATTTCGGTCAGAAGATGAGGGCCGTATAATTTCCAATCCCATACCAGATAATGCTGAAGTAATTACCGTTTGAACCAAAAAAATATTTCAGACTGTTGCACATTTATCTTATAAATTCGTCCCGTTATCATCAGATGAACAGCACCATTGCTTATAAAAGTATTTTTCAAAGAGAATTTTTTCCTGAATGGAAACCATAAAACAAAAAAAAATAGCACAGCTCATCAAAGAGGTGCTGAGTGAAATTTTCCAGCGTGAAAGCCTCTCCATGGTTCAGGGGGGAATGATGACAATCTCCCATGTTATTGTATCACCAGATTTACTGGTTGCAAAAATTTATCTGAGCTTCTTCCAGATAAAGAATCCGACAGAGATTGTTGAATCCTTACAGAGAGATGAAAATGACCTTCGCCGAAAGCTTGGCAATAAAATCCGTAACCAGATTAGAAGAGTTCCGGAACTTCACTTCTTTATTGATGATTCTCTTGAAGAAGTATTCAGAATGGAAGAGATATTCAGGAAGATAAAAAAGTAGTAAAAAATAAATGCAAGCACTGCTTTCACACCCAAATAATATTCATATTCCGATTATGGCATTTTCGCCAGATTGAAAATTAATCAGAAAGCCTTGAACCTTGCTTTTAAATTCGCTTATCGCTACCTGGTTTCTAAAAAATCCAGCAATGCCATCAACATCATATCATGGGTTTCCGTGTTAGGGATGCTTGTTGGTTCCTTTGGACTTATCATCGTGTTGTCAGTGTTCAACGGCTTTGAGGGTCTGGTGATCTCGCTCTACAATTCCTTCAACCCTGATTTCACAATTACTGCGAAAGAGGGAAAATCTTTTACTCCGTCGACTTTTCAATTAGCAGAATTAAAAAATCTAACAGGGGTTCGTGCCATTTCAGAAGTAGTTGAAGAAAATGCATTATTAACCTATGAAGAGAACCAATACATTGCCACCATAAAGGGTGTGGATTCAAGCTATGGCAGCATTACTGGAATTGATTCAGCAATGTATTATGGCGACTTTATATTGGAAGGCAGCGGTCAGGATTTTGCGATAGTTGGGCTGGGAGTGGAACAGGCATTGGGCCTTAACTTTGAGAATCCCTTTGGAATGGTGAATGTATATATGCCGCGTAAGGAAAAAATCATCTCAATAAATCCAGAGGATGCATTTAACAGAGCACCCATCAAGCCAACGGGAAGCTTTGCAATTCAATCTGAGTTTGACAGCAAATATATTTTTGTGCCTCTTAGCTTTGCTAGGTTTTTAACCGATTATGAAGCTGAGGTGTCATCACTGGAGCTTGCTCTTCAACCCGGGGCCGATGGTTTTCATGTTCAACAAAACATTGCAAGAGTGCTCGGAGCTGGCTTCGAAGTTAAAAATCGACTTCAGCAAAATGCTGTGCTATATAAAGTTATGAGAACAGAAAAGTGGGCTGTATATGCCATTCTCACCTTCATTTTGATAGTTGCAGCGTTTAACATCATAGGTTCACTTTCTATGCTTGTGATAGAGAAGAAGAAAGACATTGCCATTTTAAAAACAATGGGAGCCGATGATTCCCTGATAAGGAAAATATTTTTGCTTGAAGGATTATTGCTCTCATTAATAGGGTGCCTATCGGGATTTTTGTTGGCTGCAGTTATAATCCTTCTTCAGCAAAAGTTTGATCTCTTAAAAATTGGGGGTGGTTCATTCGTAATAGATTCGTATCCGGTAATCATGAAACCCGGCGATTTTATTTTGGTTTTTCTCACTGTGTTGTCTATAGGCCTGCTGGCTGCCTGGTTTCCATCATGGCGTGCAGCAAAAGATCCATATCATCTGAGTCAGGAATGAACCGCAATTTGCTTAGAAGATTTTATACTGCGACAAGAGCCTTCTGCAGCACCTTCTTATAGTAAGCCTCATATATGGGCAATATCTTTTCGATATCATACTTCAGCGAATGCTGAAGCGCCTGATGCTTCATCCGATTCAATAAATCTTCATTCGACAAGATTGCAATCGCATTTTTTGACATATCGTCAACATCTCCTACAGAGCTCATGAAACCTGTAACACCATGTAAGATAATTTCCGGAATTCCCCCTGCGTTAGAGGCAATCACCGGCACCTGACAGGCCATAGCTTCCAGCGCAGCCAACCCAAAACTCTCTGTTTCAGACGGCATCAGAAAGAGATCGCTTACTGCAAGTAATTCTTCCACCGGATCCTGCTTGCCAAGGAACCGGATATCCTCGGAAATATTTAAATCACGCGACAGTATTTCAAGATTTTGACGTTCGGGCCCATCACCTACCAACAGCAGCTTAGAGGGAATCTGCTCGTGCACCTTTTGAAAGATCAGCACAACATCATGTGTCCTCTTAACCTTTCTAAAGTTTGAGGTATGTATTAGAATCTTTTCCCCGTTAGGGGCAATTGCCTTTTTAAAATGTTCTTTTTTTGCTTTTCGAAAACGCCTCAGGTCTACAAAATTCGGAATCACCTCAATATTGGGTGAGATATTAAAATTCTGATATGTCTGCTCTTTTAAATTTTCTGAGACTGCCGTTACCCCATCAGATTGATTTATTGAAAACGTAACTACTGGAGCATATGTTGGGTCTTTTCCTACAAGTGTAATGTCTGTTCCATGCAAGGTGGTGATGTAGGGCAGATCAATTCCCTGTGTTTTTAAGATTTGCTTTGCCATGTAAGCAGTTGCAGCATGAGGAATGGCGTAATGCACATGAAGCAAATCAAGTTGTTCAAACTTAGCTACGTCAACAATTTTACTTGATAGTGCAGTTTCATATGGAGCCCGCTCAAACAACGGATAATCGGCAAATGAGACTTCATGATAATATACATTTTCAACAAAGCCATCCAGTCGTGCAGGCGCGCGATAGGAGATGAAGTGTACCTTATGCCCTTTCTGGGCTAAGGCTTTTCCTAATTCTGTAGCAACAACACCACTTCCGCCGTATGTTGGGTAACAGACAATTCCTATCTTCATAAAAATGTATTAAAGAAATGTATTGTAGAAGCAAGAGTAACAAAGAAAGGCAAGAAATAGTTTGTAGAGGAATCCAGCAATGCTTATTTGAGGTCGCTTCGGCGTATTGTGCCAAAGAGGTGATATAAGAAGATAATAATATTATTTTCTTATAAACTTGGCCGAAACTATACCGGCAAATGATTTCACGTTATAAGATAGATGCCTGTAGGTAAACCAATTCCATCAGTAATTTATGGGTTTGTCTGAATTTTATTATCGTCTAATATTAATGAATTTTATTAATATCATAACGCGGCATGCGAGACTATTTGAGACGCCAAAATAATGTCAAACTTGAGTGAGGTGAGGGTATGTATTCCGAAGCATTATTTTCACTTTACCATTTATAAGCTAAGCCTGCATTAAAAGATGGAGCATAAGCTACAAGATTTCCGAATGCGGCACCTAACACCCCGACATTAACCATCCACTGCTCACCTAAAGCCTGATTTATTTTTAATCCGTAGGCGAGAAATTCCTGGTTGTTCACATACAAACCAGTGTTCAGGTATACGGTATTCTGCGTGGAATCATTAAGAAATGACTTGTTTAGATCTGCTGTAAGTATGAGCTGAGTTTTCCTATTAAAAAAACTGTACCCGGCTTCCGCTGATACATTAAATGCTTCACTGAAATTATTAGAGCGCACGGTAAAACCTGTCGAAATAAAGAAATAAAATGCCTTGGCACTGCAAAGCATCATGGAGAAATATGGCATAAGAACACGCCTGATGTCTGCAATAAAAATGGAACAAATTTGCGAACCTTATATCAGGCGTCGTGCAATCCGCCACCTCGAGAAAGGCCGTGT
>MWVX01000286.1_pt1 | contig 14908 bp, 17 predicted proteins | sample 1047311 | NCBI WGS metagenome assembly MWVX01 (sample SAMN06349984, study PRJNA376086) | soil metagenome | isolation source: MtG-4 sample Antarctic (ecotone) soil | place: Antarctica | collected 2015-01-13 | reverse complement strand
TCACCAGGTAGTTCCTGGTCGTATTATATTCCATTTATAACAAAATTTACTATTACCCCAGCCATTTCACTTTTATCAGCTATGCCAGTTGGACCTTTATTCAATACAGTTCAATTAAAAACGGCATCACCCTTAATCAGTAGTAAAGTTTATACTGTTACCGTTTCTGGTATTACTGATTGCAAAAGCAATACTATTGGATTAATGAACACTACGAATATTGGACTGGCGCAGGAAGCGGAAAAAAATGATTTAGTGATCAATGAAATACTTTTTAATCCGAAATCAGATGCTTACGACTATGTAGAATTTTATAACCGCAGCAAGAATGTAATTGATGCCTCGCAATTATCAATAGCGAACAGGAGCAGTACCGGGGTGCCCGGGGCTGTAAAAAGAATTTCTGATCTGCCCTTCCTTATTTTTCCCGGTGAGTACATTGTTGTTACAGAAGATGAAATTAGTCTGGCCATGAATTACTTCGTAAAAAATCAGGATGCTGTGTTTACACTTTCCTCACTGCCTTCTTTTCCGGATAAGGGAGGAACAGTGGTATTACTAAATGCACAGGGAAACGTAATTGATGAAGTAAAATATGATGAGGACTGGCATTTTGATCTCATTACAAATGATGATGGAGTTGCATTGGAAAGGATAGATCCTGATGGACCTTCTCAGGATAAAAACAATTGGCATTCGGCAGCATCCACGGCAGGATATGGCACGCCGGGATATCAGAATAGTCAATACAAACAATCCGACGCCAGCAACGCCGCAATAGTAATTACACCAAAAGTTTTTTCACCTGACAATGATGGAAGGGATGATATTGCTACAATCTCTTATAATATTGCTCAAAGCGGGTATGTGGCCAATATTTATATTTTCGATGCCGGAGGCAGACAGGTGCGCCACCTGGTGAAGAGCGCTTTGCTTGGTTTAAAAGGCTCATGGAACTGGGACGGATTGGGCGAGCAAGGAAGAAAATTATCAATTGGTTCATATATTATTTATACCGAGATATTTAATCTTGATGGTAAAAAGAAACTTTTCAAAAACACCGTGGTGCTTTCGAGAAGGTTGAACTAATTTATTTTTTAAACTCAATACAATAATTTAGTTTTACCTGCAGTTTATTTGGAAAGCAGCAAGGTATTTACTCCCGTATTTTTATTATTTCCTACAAAACGTTGGCACCACATTTGTAATATTTTTTTCTATAAAAGGAAAAAATACAATTCAGTATAAATGACCTCTTAGGTGGAAGAGGATGGTGGCTTCTAAAGGGGACTCTCAAACAGAGTCCTTTTATTTTTAGCTATAATTTAAATATAATTGTATTTTCTCTATAATAGAAGGTGGTTTTCTCTGTAATTTGGGATTTAGAAACGCTTTGTTACATTTGCCCATAGTAATTTTGTTATAAATGGAATATAATACGACCAGGAACTACCTGGTGATACGTGAATATGGCCGTCATATCCAAAAAATGGTGGATCATCTCTTAACCATTGACGATAGGGAACGCAGACAACGACAGGCCAATGCAGTTATAGAACTGATGGGCTTTTTAAATCCGCACCTAAAGAACGTTGAGGACTTCCGACATAAACTTTGGGATCACCTTTTTTTAATATCTGATTTCAAACTGGATGTTGATTCACCTTATCCAATTCCAACACCGGAAAAATTAAGAGCTAAACCCGATCCCCTGCCATATCCAAAGCGTTACCCCAAATATTCGCACCTGGGGAAAAATCTTGAAATAGTTATTAATAAAGCATTGAAAGAAGAAGATAGCGGAAAGCGGCAAGGCTTCGCGAATGCAATAGCTTATTATATGAAACTGGCTTACAACAACTGGCATAAAGACCAGGTTCATGACGATGCTATCCAACAGGAACTTACCAATATTACTGAAGGTCAATTGGAATTTACAAATACACCTTATGTAAAAGCATATAGACCTTCACAGGACCTGGATCGGAATAGAAATTCTTATGGCAGGCAACAAAGAGGAAAGTTTCAACAGCGACGGCCTGATAGCGGTGGACGTATGGACAATAACCGCGGACCCAAATACGGAAAAAAAAGATTTTAATACATAGTCTTGAACAATATTTTATAAGTTGATTGATTTTTTTCAGTCAGCTTATTTTTTTGGTATAATGATAAAATTTTTCTCTAATTGTAATACAGAAAATGGGATCATTTGAAGTAACAGGTGGCAGAAAGCTAACAGGCGAAATAATACCACAAGGCGCCAAAAATGAAGCATTACAAATTATCAGTGCCATATTGTTAACCGATGAAAAAGTTACTGTCACGAACCTCCCTGATATTGTAGATGTAAATAATATTATACACCTTCTTGAAGAAATGAATGTAAAGGTTGAGCGAACAGATCGACATACATGCATATTTCAGGCAGACGATGTAAATTTTAATTATCTGCGAACAGCTGATTTTAGAATCCAAAGCGGCAAATTGAGAGGTTCCATCATGTTTGCGGGGCCTATGCTCGCTCGTTACAAAAAAGCTTTTATACCTAAACCTGGGGGTGATAAAATTGGTCGTCGCAGATTAGATACGCATATACTTAGTTTTGAAAAGTTAGGTGTAACATTCGTTTATCATGCCGACGATGGTTTCTTTCATCTTACTACCGAGGGCTTAAAAGGTAACTATATTTTACTTGATGAACCTTCTGTAACGGGTACTGCTAATCTTGTAATGGCTGCGGTGCTGGCTGAAGGTGTGACTACAATTTACAATGCCGCTTGCGAACCATATTTACAGCAACTATGCAAAATGCTTAACAGCATGTGTGCAAGAATAACAGGAATAGGCAGCAATTTGTTGATGATTGAAGGTGTGGAAAAGCTTCATGGGACCGAACATCGCATTTTGCCGGATATGATCGAGATCGGTTCATTTATAGGGTTGGCTGCTATGACGCAAAGTAGCATTAAGATCAAAGATGTAAGTATAAATAACCTCGGTATTATTCCTGAAAAATTTAGACAATTAGGGATAAAGCTGAACATGGAGAATGACGATATTCATATTTCCGGGCAAGAACTTTATGAGATTCAAACATTTCTTGACGGCGGCGTATTGACTGTTTATGACCATCCATGGCCCGGACTTACACCTGACCTCTTAAGTATAATCCTTGTAGTGGCAATCCAGGCAAAAGGTTCTGTACTGGTACATCAGAAAATGTTTGAAAGCCGCCTTTTTTTTGTCGATAAGCTTATAGAAATGGGTGCAAAAATTATCCTTTGCGATCCGCATCGGGCAGCCATCATCGGGTTGGAAAGAAAATATAAATTGCGAGGTATCAATATGACATCTCCGGATATAAGAGCCGGGGTAGCATTGCTTATTGCAGCCTTAAGCGCAGAGGGGAAAAGTACAATCCAAAATATTGATCAGATAGATAGAGGTTACGAGCGAATTGATGAACGCCTTAATTTACTGGGAGCGGAAATTAAAAGAGTTTAATTACAATCCATTGTAAAATACCAACATCTGTTGGTAACGCTATTCCTATCTGGCGGTTTTGTATTTACCAGAGGAGCTGTTAATGATTGAGCCCTTTCCGAACTCCTGAACAGTCGCAAAAGAAAAACAGTAATAGATAAAAGTATAAACATGAGCATTATTCTTATGCCTTTTTTTATTTCTGAAAAAGAAATAATACTTTCATGCTGAAGTAAAGGATCCAACTGCAAAAACCAACTTTTATCTGTCAACACAAACACTACACATAAAACCAAAACAACATGAAAAAAGGATTCTTCGCACTGGCAGGTTTGTTCCTGCTATTTTCCTGTAATGATGCTTCAAAAGAAGGTAAAGTAAATGACGATTTTAGCACCCAGGCTAAGCTCAATTCAGAGCACACCAAGGAAGTCTACCGTGCCATCGAAACCGGTGATGTAAGCAAGCTAGATAGCTTTATTGCTGCGGACATAATAGACCATGCATCTAATAATGGCAAAGATGTAGTTGGTATAGACAGTCTCAAACACCACCTTTCTAAAATTCATACGTATTTCGACAATCTGAAATCTGAAATAATTTCTGAAGCAACCTCTCTTGATGGCCAATACCATTATTCAATGTACAGAATGAGAGGAACGGCAAAACAAAATCCATGGGGCATGCCCGTAGGTATGGAGATGGATGACACAGGCATAGATGTAGTAAAGATCAGGGATGGTAAGGCCGCTGAGCATTGGAGCTTTAGCAGTCAGGAAGATATCAATGAGATGATGGCTGCTATGAGTGGGGGAAATAAAATACCTGCTGCAAGGGACAGTGCCAATAGATAAATAAAACAATACGGCAGTGAGCTAAAATAATTGTACCTACAATCATTTACAACTGGTCCAATTCGTTTTCGATATTCAATAAAAACATCCGGGATGCATCTAAATGCGAAAGTATTTTAGAAATGTTTTTTTCTTCAGGCACGGCCTGAATGTCTTTGATGGTCTCTTTTAAATGTATTGAAACTTCTGATGAGATTTTTTTTATCTTATGAACAACATTGCGTAAGGTTAAGCGCATCTCCATTTCATCCATCACAATATTGGCTAGCTGTTTTAAAATTTGCTTTTCAGCTTCTGTAAATACCCTTGGTGATTTATCAATGATACATAAGGTTCCCAAATTACAATTATCCGCAGTTTGCAATGGGGCAGCTGCATAAAAACGCAATCCAAAATCACCTGCTACCAATGGATTGGCCAGGGTACGCGGATCGTTAAAAGCATTCTCTACTGAATAAAGTTCGTGAGATAAAATAGCCGAAGCACATAAACCAGGATCCCTGTCTATTTGATTAATTGGCAAACCAAAATGGGATTTAAACCATATTCTGTCGGTATCTACTAAAGTAATAAGGGCAATAGGAACTTTAAAGATCGTAGAAGCCAAATGAGTGATCCGGTCGAAGTAGCCATCCGGTGGTGTATCTAATATATCATACCGGTGCAGGGCTTCTATTCTTAGTTTTTCATTTACTGGTAATTGAAATTGAGACATATTTATTGATAAGTTAGCTTTGCGTGCAAGGTAATACAAAACTGAATGATGCGCCTTCTTTGGCATGGCCTTTTGCATATATAAAGCCGGAATGGTTCTCTACAATCTTTCTGCAAAGTGCCAGGCCGATTCCATAGCCCCCAAACATGCTTTTTTCGTTCAGTCTCTGAAAAATAGTAAATATTTTATCTGCATACTCCTGGTTGAAGCCGATGCCATTATCCCTGATCGTAATCTCATAATAGTCTTTACCGCTTTGAAGTTGGGGAAAGTTTTTCAACGGGATATCTGAAAGTAAGTGTGCTGAAATATGGATTACAGGCAGTGTACTTCGCCTTGTAAATTTTAATGCATTTCCAATCAAATTAAAAAAGAGTTGATTAATCTGAACCGGTACTGCTTCTATACAAGGTAACACATCAGCATGTACCTTGGCTTCTTTTTGGCTAATGAGCAGTTCATAATCAGTCAAAACATTTTTTAAGATCGTATTTAAATCGGTTTCTTCGAAGTTCAAAGTTTTTTGCGATAATTGAGAATATTCAAGAAGGTCTCTAATCAATCCTCTAAGCCGGATTACAGCTGTCTTTATTTTTTCGCTATATTTTTTCGCTTCATCAGTTAAGTTAGGTTGGTCAAGCACCAGATTATTGAACAAAAGAATTTTTCTCAAAGGTTCCTGCAGGTCGTGCGATGCTATATAAGCAAACTGTTCGAGGTCCTGATTAGAAAGTTCTAATCTTTCATTCAATTCCTTTAATGCTCTTGTTCTTTCTTCTACCTTTCTTGATAGTTCTGCAGTGAACAGTTTCTGTTGCGATAGGTCCAGATTATTATTTTCCTTTTCCTTGTTCCTGGCTTCAACCAGGTCTGTAACATCATGGCCAAAAACCATTACACCTTCTATTATATTATCATTATTTCTAAAGGGCGTGTACACCAGGTTATAAAATCGTGTAGATAAATTACCATCATTGTTCATGTCTAACAAAGCAGGTGTTTCATTCCCATAATAGGGATTACCGGTGTCAAATACTTTTTCCATTATTTCAAAATAAGGCTGTCCCTCAAGTTCGGGAAAAGCTTCCCTTACCGTTTTTCCTAATATATGCCGGTGATTAAAAATGGCAGAGTAAGCCGTATTGACAAAAACATGGCGTAGCTCTCTTCCTTTATAAATGGCAATGGGCGCGGGTGCCAGTGAGAACAATTTTGTATAATTATGTTCCGCAATAGGCCCATCTTCGATTGTGCGCTGAGTCATTCAGTTCAAGTGTATAAATATTGAACTAAAACTACCTTATTTTGAGGTAGATGATTAAAAAAGGAATTAAAAAAAACTTTGCTTTATTTTTTCATGCTTGTATCAGCTGCATTCGAGCCGGGTTTGGCTGGCATCATTTTCATCATAACCTGCACATCCATAAAATTCCAATGCTCTACTTCTTTTCCATCCCTAAACCTAGCCACCTCAATTTGCTTTCATTTCATAAGGGCCGTCAGGCATTCCCATAGTACCATCACTGGTGCCTGTATAACGCATCCAGCTATATACAAAATCACCTTCAGCTACTTCCCGGATCTTTTCAGATTTCATATCATTGAAATTGGCATGCACAAACTTCACCATTGCTTTACTATCCCTGCCCTTCATATCACCCCGGTCAGTATGGTCAATAAAATCTTCTGCCACCACACTGTCAATAGCGCTTTATATTACCAGTTTGAAAAGCTTTCATAATAGCGTCAGAAGCGGCTAAGTTTCTTTGCTTATCTGAATTCTTTTGAGCGTTCTCACCATCATTGTGGTCTGTGTTGCATGCTGTGCAGATAAAAACTATTACTTCTAAGTTAAAACTCTTTATTTGATTTTTAATTAGTTGTTCTGATGACCTGTATTTCTTTTGGTAGTGTACCTGGTTGAATAAATAATTCATGAAGAACAGGAAAAGTAATTATAAAATATAAGATTAAATCTTAACACTCTCTATCATATTTTGAATTGGAAAACATTGTTTCGGATTTACAAAGTTCCAAGGTCAATGACGAATCGGTACTTTACATCGCCTTTCATCATACGTTCATAGGCTTGATTAATGTCTTTCATGTCTATCACTTCTACATCCGACACTATGTTGTGCTCTGCACAAAAATCCAACATTTCCTGTGTTTCCGGAATGCCCCCGATCAATGATCCTGCAATACTACGTCTTTGAAATATCAGGTTAAATGCAGGTATCTGAGCCGGTGCCGGAGGTGCACCAACACAAATCATTTTACCATTTGTGTTCAACATATTCAAATACACATTATAATCATGAGGTGCGGATACGGTATCAATGACAAAATCAAAATGATTTGACAGGCTCTTTACAGTCTCTTCATCAGACGTAAGGGCAAAGCGATGTGCACCCAGGCGTTTGGCATCTGCTTCTTTATTCGGTGAGTGACTAAGCATGGTTACTTCTGCACCAAATGATACAGCAAACTTTACAGCCATGTGACCCAATCCCCCCAGACCAAGTACGCCAACTTTATGACCTTTGCCCACCTTCCAGTAACGAAGAGGAGAATAGGTTGTAATGCCTGCACATAATAAAGGCGCGACTGATTTAAGGTCAAGCTTATCAGACACTTTGAGCACAAAATCTTCGGTAGTGACTATTTGTTTGCTATATCCCCCATAGGTTACTGTTTTACCATCCTTCTCCATTGAATTGTAAGTACCTACAGAACCTCCCTCACAATATTGCTCAAGGCCATCTTTACATTTTGGGCAGACGCGACAACTATCAACAAGACAGCCTACACCGGCAAGATCACCCTCTTTAAATTTAGTAACATCTGACCCCACTGCTGTGACACGTCCAACGATCTCATGACCCGGAACCATTGGATATATCGCATTGGCCCATTCATTACGGACCTGGTGAATATCAGAATGGCAGACACCACAATAAAGAATTTCAATTACCACATCTTTTGAACCCGGCCCTCTTCTTTGTAATTCATAATCTCTTAATGGGGAAGCGGCATCATATGCAGCGTAAGCTTTTGTATTCATATTCTTAATTGAAGTGCAAATGTAGTTTTCAAGTTCAACAATAAATATTTAGAATAAGCTGAACTTCATTGACTCAATGCCGGTTTCATCAGGGGGGCTAATAACTCAGCCCATCTTTTATATTGTTTTCCTGATGGATGTAAACCATCGCCGGCAATTAACATAGGATCAGATTCACGGGAAATAGGTGTGATATCAAGGTAATTGACGCCCAACTGGAGCGATATACTTTTATTTGCTGCATTGAATAAATCTATTTCAGAAGCAATCTTTGCCTTATTTGATCCCGATGCAAAAGGTGTTACGCTGTAATCCGGAATAGACAAAACAAAAACATGAGTGGGCCGGTTCCCTGCATATTGAATGGCACGGTTCAACAATAGAGAGAATTCTGTTTTGTACTCTTCCAGGCTTCTGCCCTGGTATTGATTATTGACACCTATCAGTAGAGATACTACATCATAAGTATTGGGCGGAGGAGTATTATTAAGTGCATTAATAAGGTCCCTGGTTGTCCACCCGGTAGTAGCAATGATTACAGGATCAGCTAGCTTTATATTCTGTGCTCTAAGTAAAGCTGCTGTTTGGTTCGGGAATCTTTCTGCCGCAGCCACCGACTGACCAATTGTATAAGAATCACCCAATGCGAGGTAAGACTTTGAAGTTGGGTCACCTGAGCTGGTACTGTTCACATTTTTCTTACTACACGAAATCATTACCAGGAAGATTGTCGTGAAAAGTATTCGGGAGGATGGTGATAAGAAGGGAGAATATAGTTTTTTCAAAGCTTAAAAATTATTATACAGTTACATACGAAAAAAAATGCGAGAGGGTTGGTTTTACTTATTCCGTAACTTTCTGAATGTTTTTTAAAACAAACATGAAAAAAGTGCTAAAACCATTGCTGCTTTCTATACTCGTGCTTTGCATAATTTCTATAAAAGCCTATGCAGCTACTTCTCCTTCCGGACATAATTCATTTGCTCTACATGTTGATTCTGCATTATTAAAAAAAATAATCTCTTTAAATCAAAATGAAATACACCGCCTGCGTGGTCATAAATTGCACTTTCTACAAAGAATAGAATGGAGGATTTTACAAAGAAAAATAAAAAAAAGTGTTGTTAATGCGGACGAAAAAAACCCAAAAGAAACGGTTGCTTTTATTAGTTTAATAACGGGCTTGCTCGGGTTGGTATTGATATTTTTAATTCCTATTCTTGGTTTTCCCTTGTTGCTAACAGCCATTATTACAGGTATTATTGGAATGAATAACAATAAAGACCCGAAATCACGAAGGAACGCAATTATTGGGTTGATCGCAGGGTCACTGGGTCTATTGTTAATATTATTAGCCCTTGCTGCTTTTGCAGGTGGGTTCTTTTAATTCCAATATTGCTTAAGTATCCTTATTAGCACATACTACGGCGCTTTCGATACACTGTCCACTATGTAGGGACTATCGCCACGCCAAAATGCAGAATTCTTTTTTTCTTTATAATGAACCGTTACCTGGTAACCTTGAAGGGTCATAAGTTTCTGCGCAACTTTCTCATCACTTACTGAAAAGAAGAATTTTTCGGAAGCCATGGGAACATTAGCATTACTGCGAATACTACTGAGGATAAGTTCACCCTCGTAGGTCTTAAATAGATTTCCCCGGTTCGAGAATTTTTGGAGTAAGCCATAACGGTTTCCTTCACTGTAGGTATAGAAATAACGCCAATAGAAAAATATGAAAAAGAAAAGGAATAAGGCAACTATGAGAATAGATATTATTTTTTTAAATCCGGCAGACCGTGCAGGAGAAGAAGAGATATTTTGAGCCATAATACTGTTTGTTAGTTAAACATACATTGATAATGCAAGCTATAAAAAATTCTATTAGTCCTTCAGGTTAGCTGAGCATAAGAGGCTTATTTTATAATTTTCATTGTTACTTAATTTTTTCAATGCCATAGATAATTAATCAATTTAAGTTTTGTGGTCAATGCTTGCAAAGAAAAAATCTTCATCAATTTCAATTACTTCTCCCGGCTGTATATTACCCAGCATTAAACCTTCTATAGAAACACGAATTAACCGCAGGCATCTATGCCGCACGGCACTAACCATTTTGCGTACCTGGTGGTATTTGCCTTCTGTAAGTGTAATCTTCAGCCAGGAAGTAATAGCCTTGTCAGATTGCAGTAAAGGAGATGGGAATAGCTCTTCAGGCCTATTAATTAATTGAACATTACAGGGAGGCGTTTTATAATATTGGCCTCCTTTTATGCGAATGCAAACTCCGGAGCGTAGTTGTTCAAGCGCATCACTTTCTACCTTATGCTTCACCTGCACCAGGTAGGTTCTTTTGTGGGATATCTTACTTTGGAACAAAAGGGCCGTAACTTTTTTATTTGTTGTGAGCAGTAGCAGCCCCTCTGTATTTTTATCCAGCCGACCTATAGCATGCGTGCCCGAAGGGAAATTAAATGAAATATCACCCAAAAGAGGCCCCGGGTAAGGGCTCCTGAATTGCGATTCCATACCATATGGCTTGTTTAGCAGAAAATAACGGAAGGTTGTAAATCGCACTATTAAAAGATAAAGTGAAATAAATTCCGGAAAGACAAGTTTAAGAGGTTTAAAATAACAATGATAATTTCAGTCAGCCGCAGTTTTCTAAAAAGAAGTCAACAGTGGAGAAAAAGCCATAGTCAAACAGTTTATTTCTGATTTATAAGGCACAGTGAATTGTAGCCCTTTTTGAGCGTGGACGAAAAAATCTTTGATTTCTTCGATAACATATGTTTGTTGGTTGACTTGTAAATCGTAGAAGAAAGGGAGCCGGAGAAGACGATCTGAAAATTTTTCTGTGTTTTTTAATATCCTTTCATCATGTTTATTTCTGAAATAAGGGCTTAAATGGAGAGGTAAATAATGAATAAAAGCCTCTATGTTTTTCTGGGTTAAAGATTTGGCCAGCTTTGATCTTTGAGATGAGTCTTTGCATACCAAATAAAAATTATGTGCATTGTTAGAAGCATAATCAGGTATACTGGGTAGGTAAACAGGCGTATCTTTTAAATTATTATAATATCTATTCCATATTTCGGATCTTTTATTTTGTATTGATGAAAGCAATTCTATTTGCGCATACAAAAAAGCTGCGTTCATATCCGACAATAAAAAAGAGGAACCAATATCTACCCATTCGTACTTTTCAATTTCTCCCCTGAAAAAGCTGGCCCGGTTCGTACCCTTTTCCCAAATTATTTCAGCCCTCTCAATAAACTGCTGATCATTGATAGTGAGCATGCCCCCTTCACCGCAGATTATGTTTTTAGACTCATGGAAAGAAAAGCAACCCAGATGACCGATGCTTCCTAAAGGCCTTTGTTTATAAAAAGAATTGATTGCCTGAGCAGCGTCTTCTACTACAAAAAGATTAAATTCTTCCGCCAGGCTCATTATTTTATCCATATCACAAGCTACTCCCCCGTAGTGCACGACTACAATGGCTTTTGTTCTTGAGGAAATTAATGGCCTTAATGAATCAGCATCAATGTTTGGATGCTCATCCTGGCTATCGGCAAAAACTATTTTAGCGCCTCTTAAGATAAATGCATTGGCTGTAGAAACGAAAGTATAGGACGGTACAATCACTTCATCACCTTCACGGATTTCTAATAACAGCGCTGCCATCTCAAGCGCATCGGTGCAGGAAGTAGTGAGCAGAACTTTTTTGAATCCATAAGTTTCCTGGAAAAAATCATGGCAAAGCTTTGTGTAGTACCCATCACCAGATATTTTTTCTCTCTTTAAAGCATCGGAAATATATTCTAGTTCTTTACCCGAAAAATATGGTTTATTGAATCCAACTTTCATGAGAATAAGTCTAAACTTTTAAGTGTAAAACAATCGAAATGTTTGCGTTATTCGAGGCCTCATTATTCCATTAAAAATATTCATTTTGAAGCAATTAACAGACCAACTAGTATGAACAGGGTGCCCATGATCTTGTTCAAAGTCAGCGGCTCATGAAAAAAAACAAAACTTAACCACAAGACCAATATGAAAGATAAGCTCATAAAGGGATAAGCGTATGAAATTTGAAATTTTGTAAGCGCAGCAATCCATGTTAAACTAGCTAAAAATGCAGCTATAAAACTAGATAAAACATAAGGGTCGAGTAGTACGTTTCCCAAAAACAAAAATTGTTCCTTCAAATGAAGAGGAAATGCACCGAAGAACTGAAGCCTCCATTTAAGGATGAGCTGCCCATATACTGTCAGTAACACAGTCAAAAAGATATAAATGTACCCTATCATTTTCTTACCAGGATGGTGAAATCATATTCATCATAATCATGCAGCAATGCGACATTCCTTGAAAAATTTTTCTTGCAAAATTCAAAAAAGAAAACCGGATCAGCATAATAAAGATGCTCTTTTGTGTATTCTTTATCGGAAAACGTTGTGAGCATGTTGAATGCAAAACCTTTTACACTATGAACATTCATGAAATGAATAGTTTCCAATACGTAGCTTAACCACTGATATTCTGGTATTGAATACTTTAAATTAAAGATGCCGCTTGCTACCGTATAGTCCGCCTTTCTTAGATCCTTCGATGTTTCTATTCTGTTGAAAACTGCATTATTGAAAGAGCGGAACGTTTCTATCGCAGGTATTAACATGGCTTGAAGAGTGTCGTAACCTGTGTAGAGCCTGACATTATATTTTTTGTTATCTAAATACTGAAAAAGATGTCCTACGCCACATCCCAGATCATTTATGGTGAAGTCATCGCTGTCGTTAATTATCTTCAGGAGTTGATCAAATCGCCGGCACTGGGCTTCCTCACTTTTCCATCCTACTCCCTTTGGGCCCGGTCCAAAATCTTCAAGGCTTTGCTTATAATAATTCCCTAACTCTTCTTGTATCTTCAGCATCACTTATCTCTTTGGTGCATAAATATGTCTAATAATTCGCATAGGCCTGTTTTTTATTTCTAAATACATCTTGCTCAGGTAAATGCTGATGATGCCCAGTGCTCCCACTATTGCACCACCTATAAACCAAATAAAAGCAATAGTAACAGACCATGGGCTGATGGGCCAATCAGACAGGTATGCGAACAATAAATAGAGACCATAAATAACAGAGGTAAAAAACAGGAGCACACCTAACAATGCTATTAAGTAAAGTGGCATCGTAGTAAAAGAGGTAACTATGTCTATTGCTATGCGTATTTTTCTTTTTAGTGTGTATGAAGAAGTTCCCTTACTTTTCTTCGTAAGTGTTATTCCTTTTTGTTCGAAGCCATTGAGTACAAAAAGGGTCCAGATATCAAATTCTTTTTCGTCAAAATTCTTTAAACCATCTACATACCTTTTCGTCATTACACGGGCAGTCAAAGTATTGGCAGGATATCTTTGTCCTGTTACCAGATAGATTAGTTTATAGTATATACTTCCGGAACTTTGCTCAAACCATTTACCTTTTCTTTTGCTCTGAATGCCGTACACCACGTCAACCTCTGGATCGTTTTCCAATACATTCCAAAGCTTATACAGGTGTTCAGGATCTTCCTCAAGATCTGTGTCTATTAAGAATATATAATCTCCGGTCGCAAAATTTAAACCGGTCATTATTGCCTTGTGGTGACCAAAATTTCTTGAAAGGTCTATTAATGTTACGCGGGAGTCAGCGTTTTGCAGCTTTAAAACCACTTCTTTGGAATTGTCAGGTGATCCGTCATTCACAAAAATGATTTCATAATCAGTGGTGATCTTCTTTGCAGTAGGCACAACACGTGTATAGAACTCATTAATGAATTCCTCTGAACGATATAATGTTCCTACTATTGATAATTTCATTATTGAAAGCTCTTCATAAATTTCGTTGCCATAGGTCCTTCGTGGAAAATCAAATCTATCATTGACACCTGATGCATAAACGGTTTGTAAAGCTGTTGGTATTCAGGATAGTTTTCATAGCTCATCCATTCTATCTTAATACCGGCTTCCTGAAACAATTCTTCGTCTATATAAGCTTTTGCTGCCGGCCCGGATATATATTCTTTTGCTCCTGCCGCCTTACATAGCTCTACCAGCTTAGATGATTTTTGCCCAGTACTCAAATAATCATTCGACCATAATATCGGAGTGTCAATTCCTAATATAGAAGCAAATTCCTTTATGAATAGATAGTTGATCTTGCTTAAATTTTTTTCGCTGCTTTTTAAATATAAGCATTTGATACGCTCAGCATAAGAATTAAAACATCGGGCTTTAGAATAGCTGGTTAACAGGTTGTCCCAGTGCTGTTTTCTCCACCTATCATCTACCGCTGTTTTTTGATTAATGAGAACCTTTCTGTTTAAATCCGCTCTCAGTGGGATGGTAAGCCATTTTGGTCCTTTCGGTGTTTTTATCAAATTTCTGTTTCGCCAATCTCTGTTTGTATATTGAACATCATCCAATAATATAAACTCATCGGCCATGTTGATGATATCAAAATAGCCTTTCCACGGAATGTAGTTTGATTGGATGATGGCTACCTTTTTATTTTTTGATGTATTCAATATTTAAATTTTTGAAGATCCGTTCCATAAAAATCATGGCTGGAATGAGTAAGGTAACGTCAGCTTGTAACAAGTACCGCATTTCTACCTGTCTTACAAATACGCATACAAAAATGTACATAAACACACTAAAGCACGTAATAATAAAGCCTGCAAATGATCTGTAGATAAGTAACAAACCCGCAAAGCCTAATATAAGTAAAAAGGTTCTAAGGAAGA
>MWVX01000285.1_pt1 | contig 14912 bp, 15 predicted proteins | sample 1047311 | NCBI WGS metagenome assembly MWVX01 (sample SAMN06349984, study PRJNA376086) | soil metagenome | isolation source: MtG-4 sample Antarctic (ecotone) soil | place: Antarctica | collected 2015-01-13 | reverse complement strand
TGATGCATACCAACATCAACAACCAATCTTACCGAACGTTCCATATCAGCATTCAACCTTCCCAGGTATTGATAAGGATCATTGAACATACCGAGATCTTTTCCAAGCGTCTCTGCATAAAGTGCCCATCCTTCAGCATAAGCGCCAAAGAACGTTGCTTTCATAAATTCGGGTAAATCCATTTCCTGCTGTAGCGCTATCTGGAAGTGATGTCCTGGTATGGCTTCATGCAGAAAAAGTGTTTCCATATCATGGTAATTGTACTGCTTCGCATCAGGAATAACTTCATAAAAAATTCCTGGCCTTGTACCATCACGTGAAGGTTGCATGTACTGGGCATTGGCGCCAGCCTGCCTGAACTTTTCAGTGGCCCTTACTTCAAAACCCGCTTTAGGAACAAGATTGAACAAAGTGTTTAATGCCGGTTTCATTTTATTTTCAAAACTGCGAAAACGGTCAAGCACTTCTTCTTCGGAGTTGAAAGGAAAAAACTTCCTGTCGGTTCGTACGTACTCAAAAAATGCTTTGAGATCACCACTAAATCCTGTTACTATTTTTATTGAATCCATTTCTTTTCTAATGCGTGCCACTTCAGTAATGCCTAACTCAAAAATCTTATCGGGCGGCATCTCGGTGGTAGTCCAAAATTTTATCCAGTATTTATATTCATTTCTACCGCCTTTATTGTTTTGCAAACCTGTTGTGCTTCTTGATTTGGGGATGTATGTATTAATAAAATAATCATGCAGCCTTTTGTATGCAGGTTTCATGAAATCATTAATTGCCTTTACATATTTATTCTGTAGGCTTTGTTTATCTGAGGCGGTGAAACTATCCGGCATTGTTGTTACAGGCTTGTAAAAAATACTGGATTCAGCGCTGCCTTCAAAAAGAGGTTTGAGTTGTGCAGGCACTTTCAGCATAGCCGCTTTGGGAGACAGGTTTCCATTGCGGATACCTCTATTCATGTTTTCAATGGCTGCATCAATCCACTTTGGGAAAATCCGCATGCGTTGGATAAAGTTTTCATAATCCCTGGTTGTGCGAAAAGGAATTGGTCCTGCCCCGGAAGCCATCGTAGCAAACCGGGTAGGAAAACTAAATACAAATTGATTAACAGGTCTTTCGATATGGCTTAAGTTGTATAAGCCTAAAGCGAGACCCTCAAGATCCCGTTCCACTATATATTTTAATAATTCCGCTGCCAGCAAATCCTCGTCATTTAATATTTTCTTATCAAGGGATTTTATTAAGGCCAGATATCTTTTGTTGAAACTTATGCTCTGAGTTATATAAGATTGGCCTATGAAAATTTCCAGTTGATCATTATAATCATTGATTCCGTTTTGTGTAGCAAACAAGGGGTTTAATCTTGTAAAATCTTTCCAGTAATTATCAACAATAGACATAAGTTTTTGAGAAGAGCTGGCAGAACTTTTTTGCGCAATCGCTGTTAAGCTAATTATTGAACTCACCAGTAAGACGAAAGCAGCATGAATAAATTGTTTTGGTTTCATTAGTTGATTATTTGATAATTATTAAACCTATCATACATTGTTTATCATCGTACTGAGCATTATCCAGAAACAACATCAGCAATTGAAAGAGATATATTTTCAATTTCTTTTTTCCCCGCCTGTTGCGATTTTTTCCAGTTAACTGAATATGTCCCAAAATATCCAAATGAATAATTCTCTATCAAATTATTATAGCTGATAGAATTTTTTTTGCTGAGTTTTCAGTAAGATTCAGTGAATTTTCATGTGATATATTCAGGTTAACAATGTTAGTTGAAGTATAGGTAAAGTAGCCCTGTGGGTGTTCTCCATAAGATTGCATACATTTAATAGAGCCAGAATCAAAATCAGAATCACTTATGAGTTTCCATGTGCCTGCCAATTTGTTTTGCCGCGACTGTTTTTTTTGATCATTCACTTTCCTGCTTTCCTGTCCATAGGCATGTATTGACGAATATTTATCCGTTGTCTTCTTTTGGTAAAATAAAGACTTATATTTAATTCTTAAACCTTTTACATTATGGCTACTAATAAGACTACCAAAACTGGTGCAAAAAAAGCAGCACCTGCTAAGAAAGCAGCACCTGCAAAAAAAGCTGCTTTAAAAAAAGCGAGATTAAAACCGGTTATACCTACAACTTAATTAGTCAGATTTCTTTGTTCATCTCCTGTGTCAACATGTACAGGAGATGAATTTTTTTCAACCTCCTCTTCAACAATCCGTGCAGGGTTAATTTCTTCTAGATCATCGGGATCAATATTGTTTGCTCCATCAACATTCATTAACAAATTTTCCTCCGAATAGTCAACATTATTCGCCACGAATTTTTTATCTTTTGTAAGTTTTTTTAAAACGGTATGTTCCAACCTGTGGTGCAACGGTACAAGGCCGGCACCTATAAATACCAAAACAAGTAATTCCAATACTTTGTTATGATGCATTAGTTCTGCAATAAGCGGGTGCAATAAAAGAATTACAAATTCAAAAAATAACAGCAACGAAACTACTCCCATAAAGCGCACAACATTTCTGTGAATTCTTATTCTGCTTATAGCTACTGTAATAATAAAAAACATAGGAATAAAAATACAGATAGCCAATATCTGCAATTGTTGCAGCCTTGTTTCCTTTTCACGCAGTTTTTGTTCTGCCATTTCTGCCTGACGTAACTGTTCATTACTGCTTATGATCATTGCTTCCCTGGTTTTTGCCTGTCCTTTTAAAGAATCTTGCAACACTACAGCCTGCTCCAAATAAACAAAGGCACTGTCAAGTTTCGTTTGATTTTTGTAAAAGTGACTTAGAAAATTTGCTGCATCGAGTTCCCGGCTTAAAAATCCATCTCTGCGGGCAATGTTGAATGCAAGCATTGCATAATGAATAACAGAATCATACTGTCCACTTTTTTGAAAAACATTTGCAAAGCCAAGTGCTGTTTCGCAAAGCATATCATTATTTGTGCCGTCGTTTAACAGACCCAGAGCCCGGCGATAATTAATCAATGCCGTGCTATTTTTTCCCTCACTGGCATACACGTTACCAAGCCCAAGAAATGCTGCCCCCTGGTAAAAACCATTTTTATTTTGCAATGCAATGTTTAATGCTTCAGAAAAATATTGTTTTGAAGAATCCGAGTTTTTCATCCGGTAAAAAGTTTCTCCAAGATTGGTAAGAATACTGTTTTGCAAATCCTGTTTTGCCTGACCACCGACTGCATTTACTGTTGAGTCAGCCCTGTACAAATAGCTTAATGCACTTTTATAATCGGATAATAAAATATAAATAAGCCCAATGTTATTAAGGGCACTTGCATAATTGCGAACGCTGTTTCTTTTTTCTTCGATCTTTAATTTCTGCATGTAATTATTAAGCGATGCAGTATAGTTTCCAAGTAAATATTGCCCGGTGGCCATCACGGCAAAAGAACGGCTTTCGCCTTCGGTAAATTTTATACGGCTTGCAAGCAGCTGTGCCTGCTGTGCCAATTGAATTGTGGTATCAGGTTTATAAAATTGGTATTGTTCAGCCAGTTTCCAAAGCAAGGTTACCCGGTTGCTGTCTTTTGTTTCTGTTTGCAATAACTTTCGGATACTGTCTGTTTTAGCTGATTGAGAAAAAACATTACCGAAGCAAAAAGATAAAGTCAGCAAAGCGGCAGTTTTTACCATGCGCTAAGTTTTTAAATATATTATTTCAGGTGGTGTTACTCATAGCAAGATTAAATTAAATTTACGTTGATATTTTATATTATCTATTGTGCCGCCTTTATCATCAAAACTAAATGTACCCTTACATGTCAGTAACCCATCAGATAAGTTTTACAACACAGTTAAAAAATTTTGAAGAAAAAATAAACAAACTGAACGCAGGTAAAAAAAAGCGGCTTGTACTCATTATCATGTCTAATACGCATGACCCTGCACTATCTACAGGTTGTATAAAGGATGCGGAAGCTGTTAAAAATACATTTAAAACAATTTGTTCAGATACTGATTATAATTTTTGCTATATCGAAATATCAGGCAAAAATTACAGCAGGGAAAATCTGCTTAAAGCAATTGACAGTATGGGATTATATAATGATGTAACGGTATTTTATTATTCAGGGCACGGCTTTAGTTATGCTAAAGACAGCAGAAGCAAATATCCGCAAATAGATATGCGAAGCCACAATAACAACGCTGATTTTAATAAGATAGATTTCATAGAAAAGCATACTGAAAACTTAGCTGTCTTATTAAACATCATGCGGTTTAAAGGGGGGCGAATTAATATTGCTATAGCAGATTGCTGTAATACTACCATTTCTTTTTATCGTAAAAAAGATGGCATTAAGGAAATGAATGTTGTAGAGGGAATTATGCCGCCTATTAGTAAAGTTTTGACAAAAAAATTATTTACCGATTTTCATAATAGTATTTCGATTTTAGTATCATCATCTGTGCAAGGGCAACCTGCCATTACGGATACTACTATTGGCAGCATTTTTACATATTGCTTTACTGAAACAATTAAAACGTTGCTTGCAAAAGAATTAAAAATCAACAATTATCTTCCATGGCTAAAAGTGCTGAAAGCTACGTCAGCAAAAGCTTTTAAAGACAGTAAAAGTTATGACATCGGTAACGGCATTGCCGGTAAACAAAAGGCAGTTTTTGAAGTATTCATTGATAATGAATAAAGAAACAGTTTAATCCGCCGCCTTGTTACGTAAATATTCCTCAGCTCATATTATTTTAAAGATGCATTGCCTTACATGTAGCGTTGCTGTTGTTAGTGAAATACACGACAATGGCAATCGCACGGGGAACACCAACTAAGGCGAGGAGTGACTCAGAAATACTCCAAGAAAGAGCATAAAGAATTCCAGCAGGTACTCTCGCCATTTCTTTTTATGTGTTAAGTGGTGTGGCTGATGTACTTCCATATTTTCTTGGGTTTGGCGTTGGTTGTTTGAAGTTTGTGGTTGGTGAATGGCAGCAGTCTCTGCTTCTGGCATCGCAGATTCGTCGGAGGTTGTTATTTCCTTTGGAATATTTTCTACAGGTTGTTCTGGTTCTATGGGTTTATTTTCTTCCATTAATTAATTTTTCATTTGGCGATATATAAATGCACAGGCAAAGCCTATCAATAAATAAAGTAAAAATTTGAAGAGCCTGTTTTTCCAAATTGTTTTATGTGTACTCATTTTATTTCAGGTGGTATTCTTTTTTTAATAGGGTTAGCAGGTTCTCCGCTTTTTGCAATTGTACCCTTACATCACGCCGGAGGGTTTTATTGAATGCAATCAGCATGTGCAGTCGGTAATTTGATCTGAATACAGCATCTTCAGTGATTCTTAATGGGGGGCTCATAGTCTGTCATTGATACATTGTTGTCTTCATCCCGCATTGCCATCAGTACCCTGCCATCAAATATTCCTTCCGCAATGTTTCTGTATGTATCAATTATTTCCTCTTCGTCCTGACTTCCCCACACCAATGCCCGGGTGACAACATCATAGGCAATGATACTGTTGCTTACTTTTGTATTTCTGATAAGCCGGAGGTTGCCGGCATTTTTTAGCTGCTGCATGGTGCCATCTATGGGAGTATACCGGAATGATGCGCCGCGGGTTGCAAAAGAATTATAGTAATACAGGTAGCGGCCATAAGAAGCGGACTCCTGCCTGTTCAGCAAAATAACAAATGAATCAAGCATAGCAGCCCTGCGTTGCCTTTGCTGCAAAATGTCGCCAAGCCGGACGGTATCCGCCTCAAGGTCGCTGACCAGCGATTTGATAAATTTTTTTTCCCGCTGGTTTTCTACCATATGCTCCCGCTGATTCTCGGCTAAAAATCCGCAGAAGACAGCGAGGAACAACATTAAAAACTCCCAGAAATAATGTGTCCATTTTTTACGAGGGGTGTGAGCATGATGATGTACTTCCATTTCTTTTGAAGTTTGTGATTTAATAGCAGTTGTTTCTGTTACAGTTTCGGGAATCGTCTTTTATCAAGAGCAATTAATTCTTTCGAAATATTTTCTGCCGGGTGCTCCGGTTCTGTGTTTTTATTTTCTTCATTCATGTTATTCCAGATAGTATTCTTTTTTGATGAGATCAATAAGTCCTTGCGCAGCTTTGCTTCTGTTAGTTCCCAGGTTCTCGTTCAAAGAGAGTGCACCATAAAAATACCCGGCACTTGTCAGTAATTCATTTATTATTAATTTATCTTCTGTCAACAGCGTTTCTGTGCTTAACAGTTGCTCTTTCTTTTCTTTTATAATTTTCAATAAATCTCCGCCGTCAAAAATTTTTCCAATAGCTTTTGCATAATCAGCAGCCCATATTGCCCCTATTTCATTATAGTGGGTAAATTCAAATAAAGAATTGTAGTAAGAAGAAACACTGTCGGATACCTTTCGTTTTCCAATCAACCTTAAATGCTTGGAGCTTTTCATTTGTTCATAAGTACGTTTTACCGGTTCCTGGCGTCTCCATTTTGCTGTCATTATCCTGGCAGTGTAGGTAAGCTTACTGATATGCTTTTTCCTGTCAGGACTTTTTATCAGGTACACCAGCGTATCTATCAAATCATAAATTATAGTATTCCTTTTTGCATAGTCTGCATAAACGGCTGTATCTGCTTCCAAATCTATTAGCATGTTTTGCATATAAACTTTCGCCCTGTCCTTTTCAATTTTATGCTCCAGTTGATACTCTGCTAAAAATCCGCAGAACACAGCGAGGAACAACATGAGGAATTGAAAGAGATATTCTTTCCATTTCTTTTTTTCGTGTACGTGGCCGTGATGATGTACTTCCATATTTGAAGTTTCAGTTTTAAGGTTTGAAGTTTGAGGTTGTTCTGTAGCGGCAGTTTTTGCTTCCGGTAAAATATTTTCAGTAGTATAATTTATTTCTTCAGAAATGTTTTGCGGTGGCTGTTCCGCTGGTATCTTTTTGTTTTCTTCCATTTAAGGTTTTTTCATTTAACAACATTTAAACTCCCGGAAGTAATGTGTCCATTTTTTTCTTTGTGAATGTGAGTGATGGTGTACTTCCATATTATTTTATATGATATTCTTTACGTAATAGTTTCAACATCTCAGCATTCAATTCTATGTATTTTTGGAAATGGGACCGGGTAGAACTCGACAAATTCAATTTGTAAATACCCACTGCATTGATTGTACCCTGTTTGTCGAACTTTTCTATTGATTTAAATTGGAAAGGAATAACTTCATTACTCTTTTCATATTTGGCTGCAGCCACATCAAATGGATCATTCTGTTTATATGCGGCATCAAAATCATAGTCATAATGGCGGATAATAAGGAGGTTTATGTAATCCCTCCTTAATTCTGACTCAACTTGCTGCCGGTCATTAATATTATAAATGGCAACCGATAGATCACCAATGAGTTTTTGCAACACATTGCTCTTGAAATAACGCAGCGAACCAGAGTTTTTTAATTGTTCAAGGACTACCGTTCTTGGTTCAAAGAGAGAAGGTGTGCGGAAATTGATTCCGTATAAAAAATTAATGGCAAAAGTCTTTGACACATTGGTAAGGCTGGAGTCCTCAAAATACTTCATCAGGTATTTAAGAGCATCCTCCTGCTTAACCCGGTTAGCTGTTTTTTGAACTACATTAGCAGAATCATTTTTTAGCTCATCATAAAAACTTCGGGCCAGTTGCTTTGCCCGGTCTCTTTCTATTTTATGTTCCAATTGATACTCTGCAAAAAAACCACAGAACACCGCAAGAAATAACATGAGGAATTGAAACACATACTCCTTCCATTTCTTCTTTTCATGTACGTGACCGTGATGATGTACTTCCATAATTTCTTTATTGGGTTGAATGTTGGGTGTTGAATGCGGAATGACTTCTTCAGCAACAGTTTTATTGTCTTCTGATGAAAATGAAGTGCCTTCGGCAGATAATTCGCTGTCGTTGCTTGGTGGACCGTTGTCTTCCGGCTGCTCCTTTATATTTTTATCTTCACTCATTTCAGATCGTATTCATTTTTTAAAAATGCAACGAGCTCCCGGCAGACACTATTGCATTTTCAATATATCCATTTGTAATCCGATAAGCTGTTTTTAAAGTTATTACCTGCACAATAAAATCATTAAGTAGTCCCGGGTCACTGGTAATTAATGGGGGATTCCCCGGCGGCCTTGTTATAGCGGCTGTATCATCCACCATTTCATTCCATACAAAAGCATTAAATATTTTTCCGGCATGAAGTGCAAGAATATCATTTCTATACCTCCATTCAATTTCCTGCTGGCGTAATATTTTTTTTATTGTTTCATTGTCATAAATGCTGATACTGTCTGCAGCTGCTTTATTCCGGACAAGACGCAGGCCACCTGAATTTTTTAATTGCAATATCGTACCGTCATGATATTTGAATTCGGTAATGCGGCCCAGGTGCCTTGCATAAAAATAAGTATCATGCAGGTTATTTCCATCGGATTGCTTTACCAAAACCCACCAGTGAATCATACCAGCGGATATATTTTTTCCTGATATCCTTAGTCTGCTGCAATGATACAATATCCAGTTCCACATCTTTTACAAGAGATTTGATATATTGTTTCTCCCGCTGGTTCTCTATCATGTGTTCGAGTTGATACTCTGCTAAAAACCCGCAGAACACAGCAAGGAATAACATGAAGAATTGGAACAAATATTCTTTCCATTTTTTCTTTTCATGAACATGACCGTGGTGATGTACTTCCATATCGCTTATTTCTGATGTAGGATTTATGATATCTGATGTTTCAGCAACGCGTACAATGGGTTCAACGGTTGAAGGAGCGTTCAACTGTTGGTCTTGCTGCGGACTTTCATCTGTTGACAGTGGGCTTTCTTTTTTTTCTTTTTCGCTCATCTTATTTCAGGCCATATTCGGTTTTTAAAAGTGAAATTAATTCCGTGGCGCTTGATATAGCGCCGGGATAGGTGTTGGTTAAGAGTAGGTTAATGAATCCTCTTCTGTTTTCGAAGCTATTGGCATATTCATTCAACAGATCAATGTCGCTGTTTTGAATCGGAATCATATTTGTCATTAATGAATCCGCCAATTGCAACGTATCAATAGTTAAAACTTTTGAATAGTATTTGTAAAAGTGATTATTCAATATCCGGCTCCTTATTGCCAATATTTTTTCACGCCGTTCCTTGTCACCATTATTCAAATTCCGCACATAATACTGGTTTGAATAATATGAACTTATTTTATTAACCAGTTCATGATTTCTAAAATACCTCAAATTACCTGATTGTGTTAGCTGAATAAGTGAAGCATCATTCCAAATAACCGCCGGCGATATAGTACCAATTTGAGAATGATAATAAAAGGAGCCAGGGACTTTGTTCCCCGAAACTCCTCTAAATACAAACGAACTGATACTGTCAAAGCTTTTCAAGACCTTCTCTAATTCTTTAGTAGATCTTGTTATATTAATTGTATCATTCTCCAGGTCTTTAATTAATAGGCTGGCATATTCTCTGGTCCGATCTTTTTCAATTTTATGCTCCAACTGATACTCTGCCAGAAACCCACAGAACACAGCAAGGAACAACATTAAAAACTCCCAGAAATATGCTTTCCAGTTTTTCTTGTGGTGAGGTGCGGCGGGGTCGTGGGTATGATGATGTACTTCCATTTCTTTTATTTCTGATGTAGGATTTATGATTTCTGATGTTTCAGTAGCTGCTTGAGTGGGTGCATCAGTTGAAGGTGTATTCAAGGGCTCCTTTTCTTCATTGAAGCTGCTATCTCTTATATTTTCTTCCATTATTTATTATAGAATATATTCTTTTTGAATTAATTCAATTAAGATGGCTGCTTTTTCTTTTAATTGTTCTAAAAACTGGCGTAAAAGAGTAGAACTGGTAGCCCAGTAGTTTAGTTTATTAATTGTTTCATTTAGTATAGTTGGAGGGTTCTCTTTTAATTGGGGATTTCCTTCTGGTTTTTTAATAAAAACCGTGTCTTTCATCAGGTTCGTCATCCTCTTAAAAACAGCAGCGTCAAATATTTTGCTGGAATAAAAGCGATAATCAGTGAGTAGGGTTTCCTCCTGTTCCTGTTGCCTAAGGATACGTCTGTATAATACATCATAAGCAATTATTTTATCAGCAATAGATTGATTCCTAATTAATCGGAGCCCACCTGAATTTTTTAACTGTTGTATAGTTCCATCAGCAGAAAAGAAAACACCTCTGCGGGAAATGCTCCGCCCCCAATAATAAACTGCGGACCCGTTTTGGAGTTGCTTGTTTTCAATTAAAGCAGTAGTTAAGGAGTCAGACATCTCAAGCCTGGTATCCCTCCATTCATTTAAACTTGTAATGGAAACTATATCCGACTTTAGGTCTTCCACCAATGACTGCATGAATTGCCTTTCCCTGTCTTTTTCAATCTTATGTTCCAACTGGTACTCCGCTAAAAAACCGCAGAACACAGCGAGGAATAACATGAGGAATTGAAACACATACTCCTTCCATTTCTTCTTTTCATGTACGTGACCGTGGTGATGAACTTCCATATTTTCAGATTGAAGTTTGGGGTTTATGATTTGTTGTTGGTCAATGGCAACAGCTTTTGCTACAGGGATAGGAGTATCATCTGCAACAATTATTTCCTTGGGAATATTTTCAGTGGGTTGTTCTGGCTCTGTGTTTTTATTTTCGGTGCTCATTTGTTTCTCTTCAGTTGTCTTTCAAAAAAATCATAGGTGCCCTCTAATACTTTTATCCAGTTTCTATAAAGTAAAAAAGAGTGCACTTCATCAGGTAATACCAGTTGCTCAACATGTACGTTCTGCCTGCGCAATTGCTCTGCTATGTTTACTGACTCACTAAAAGGAACATTGCGGTCATCATCTCCATGGATCAGCAATACAGGTGCTTTCCAGTTTTTCACATAGTAAACAGGAGAGGACTGCAATGCTTTTTTTGACACCTCCGGGAACTTTGCATAATCATACCACTGCGCAAAGGTTGGTATCTCATCATTCCAGTTGTGTACACCGGGTATGTCAACACCTGCAGAAAAAATATGTGGAGCCTGCGATAATCCATGCGCAGTAAGGTAACCACCATAAGAAGCACCCCATAATCCAATTTTACCCGGCACTACATCTGCTCTTTTTTGCAAATAAGCCCCCGCAGCTATAACATCCTTTACTTCACTGGCGCCGGCTGCGCCATAGTTTAAAGCTTCTCTGAAATTCAACCCATAGCCAATGCCGCTGCGATAGTTCAGGGAAATAACGATATACCCATTGCGGGCAAAAAATTGGTTGAGTGCATAAGCATTGGAATAGTATTGCGAATAATGGAAGCCTAACAGCATCTGCCTTCTCGATCCCCCGTGCATATACACAAGAGCAGGGTATTTTTTTGCAGGATCATAATCAGGCGGTAAAAAAAGTTGAGCGGCACTTTTTATTCCATCACTTGCTGTAATGGTAATTGCTTTGGGTTGCACAAGGTCGGAAGGAAAATCTTTGGGAAAAAAATCTGTTGCTACATCCTTAGTAGCACCGTTGTGCAGCACAGCCGGCCAGGCCGGACGTGTTGCTGATGAACGTAAAAATGCAATTCCTGCCGATGTTTCAACCGGTAACCATTCAATGTTATTGCCTGTTGTCAGTTGTTTAGGCTGCTTGCCCGATGCTAGATCAAGCTGCCAGATATGCCTCCGGTCAATATCTCCAATATTAGTGGTGTAATAAATTGTTCGCCTGTCGTTCGATAAAGTCACATTCTCCACTTCACCGTTTCCCGGCGTTAACAACCGGGGTACTTTACTACCTGTATCAAGTGCATATAAGTGCACCCATCCATCTTTTTCGTAAGGAAAAATCAATTGCTGGCCGGCACCCCACTACAGTAGACTTTCACCTACAGGAAGATCAGCAAACAATACACTTCCTATGCCCCGGGAGGCACTCCATACTTCGTTGGCTTTCCCCGACTGTATATCAAATACACGGATGCTCCACGGATTGGACTCCCGTACAGGTGTAAATGGTAGCTGGTTATGAATGTTCCGAACCCGCAGATAAGCGATTTGCTTTCCATTGGGCGACCATACAGGTGAGACATCCAGGTCAATGCTCGTTTCAACAAAACTTACAGCCTTGTTATCTAAATGATAAAGGCCAATAAAAGAATGATCTACGCGATTGCTTACGAAAGCAATTGCTTTTGCATCGGGTGACCATACAATGTTGCTTTGGTTGCCACGGGATTGAAACAGCTTGTAAGGTTTCACAGAGGTATCGGCCAGTGATGCAAACCATACCTGTCCTCCTGTAATATAAGCAAGCAGCTTTCCATCGGGAGAAATGCGTGGAGATGCACCGCTGCTGATTCTTCTTTGAGTGGTACCGTTTTTATCTGTTATATAGATCACACGTTCAGTAGGTGTTTGAAGGAAAGCAGGATTAGCTGATTCGCCACGGCTGTTTGGTGCATTGCCCCGTACATACACAATTTGTTCTCCGCTGGGTGTTATTTGCACATCAGCTATCTCCATACCATCATCTCCGGAGTAATTGGTAATGCGTGTTACATTACTGCCATCAGCCCCGGCGGTATAAACATTTCTGGAGCCCTTATCATTGAAAACCCAGGCAATGGCACTTCCGCTTTTGCTGCTGGTTAAATTTGTGGGATAAGCTGGGAATAAATATTTGCTTATTGTTTGTGCATGAACTGAGATGACAAAAAACAGAATTGGAAGGAGTAATAATTTCTTCATAGCAGTTGATTGATTTTGTATCATATTTTAATTTAATCAGGAATGCAATTCACTATTTCAGTCAGCTTGAGCACTGTGGCATAGAATTCCGCAGAGCGGTTCACATCTTTTACAGAAAGCGCTAAATGATTAAAAGAAAATATAATTGTTGCGCTGTCCTGTGCTTGAAGCAATGTTGTAAATAAAATTGCAATTAGAAAGGTTTGTATTCGTTTCCATGCACCCATGTTTTGTGTCTGATTAAGTACGTTTAATAAGTGTTGAATGCAGGTGTTTTACTTTCCAAATTTTTTTCTCTTTAACCAAAGCCACCGTTTCCATCCATTGCACTAATCCCTTTTTGCCATTCCTGGTTATTTCTGAATAAAGATGATAAGTAACCCATGCTGTGTTTTTATCTGTATGAGTATTGATGAAGTGAAAAGTATTGGTACGTTTAAAATCTGTTGCTCCGTTTTGAGTTATGGCTTTCAGAATAAGTGTATCCATATTCCATACCTGGCCATATTCGTATAATGTAATATCTGTTGTGCAATGCGCTTTCAGACTTACCGAATCACGGTTTGACAATGCATCAAACATTTTAATAACTGTTTTTTGCACCGCCTGCTGGCTTGTTGTTAATGGCTGCTGTGCATGCAGCAATCCTGAAACTGCCGAGGCAATAAAGAAAAGTGATATTATTTTCATTATTTTATTCTGTTGTATTTTTTCAAAATATCAACAACCAATTTATGCGGTAATGCATATGATTTATTCCCATTAATTCCTTCCATGGTTTCAGCCGCTACCATGGCATTAATGATGGCTTCTTCTGTTGCCTGCACGGTCGCTTCAAATAATGGATTGATCAAATCATTGGGCAGCTCATCAACTTTTGTAAAATCATTTCTTTGAAATGCAGTTGAGTTAGCAGTGGAGAAGGCAATAAAAATATCGCCGGAACCATTAGTAGCCAACCCGCCCACTATGTCAATGCCAAGCGATACTCTTTGTGCAATTCTTTTCAACTGATGTGGTAATAATGGAGCATCTGTTGCAACAACTACGATAATGGATCCATCACGTTCCTGTCTGTAGGAGGGAGCCGCTTTTAGTTCATTGTTCAGTGTATCAATAAGTTCTTTGCCAACTGGCACACCTGCAATAATGAGATTATTTTTTCTGCCAAAGTTTGATTGTACGAATACACCAACCGTATAAGTGGAGTCTTTAATTTTTATAACTCTTGATGAAGTACCGGACCCGCCTTTAAATCCTAAACACCGGCTGCCGGTACCGCCGCCGATATTTCCTTCGTTTATAAAACCTGATTTAGCGCTATCCAATGCTTCATAGGCATTGCTTTCTTTTACATGAAAACCATAAATGTCATTTAAGTAACCATCATAGGTTTCTCCCACTACGGGATACGTGTACCAAAAATCTTCTTTATACCACCCTTTTTTTATATACCATTTCAAGACAGCATCTCTTACCACACCTACACTGTTGGTATTGGTTATCATCACCGGACCTTCCAAAAATCCCGACTCAGTCACCCAGGTTGTTCCTGTCATTTCACCATTTCCATTTAAGGTGTACCAGTTTGCATAAACAGGATTATTGTTTTTTCCTCTTGGTAAAATAGCAGTAACACCGGTACGAACCGGGCCTTTGCCCCGAATGTTTTTTCCTTGTCCGGATATGATAGTGCTGTAGCCAACCTCTACACCTTTTACATCGGTAATGGCATTGAACTTTCCGGTCGTGCCGTCAAAGGAATTCCGATATTTCTTGCACGGTGTTTTTGCGCATACATACTGCAATAAATAAGCAGTAGCAAAATGATTGTTGAGGTTTTTTTCATTGCATATTTTTATTCCTTATCCAGTTTCAAAATAGTTTGTAATAAAACATTGGCGCCATTAGCCATATAAACTGCCTTCGTAAATTCTTTGGGTGAATGACTGATGCCGCCTTTGCTGGGAACAAAAATCATAGCAACAGGAGCAAGTAATGCGATGTCTTGTGCATCATGACCAGCACCGCTTTGCATAAACTTTGTTGTAAAGCCTAAAGCTTTTGCGGAAGCATTAATTTTTTGTTGGAGCATTTTATCTGTTAATGCAGGCTTGGATGAG
>MWVX01000284.1_pt1 | contig 14916 bp, 15 predicted proteins | sample 1047311 | NCBI WGS metagenome assembly MWVX01 (sample SAMN06349984, study PRJNA376086) | soil metagenome | isolation source: MtG-4 sample Antarctic (ecotone) soil | place: Antarctica | collected 2015-01-13 | reverse complement strand
CAAAGCTTCGAGATTTAAAGGAAGAGCCGCTTTCACTTGATGAAGTCAAAAACCTGGCAGAAATGTTAGGCGGTGTGGAAAACCTTTTTTCGCGTCGTTCTGTCAAATTCCGTGAACTCGGATTGCGTGACAAGGAACTTTCGGAAAATGACATGCTCGATTTGATGACAACCGAATACACTTTTCTCAAACGTCCCATTCTGGTGTTGAACAATAAGGCAATCGCAGGCTTTTTTGAGAAGTTTTTTGATGAATTCGTGAAGGGTGTAAAAAAGGAGGGGTTGGGAAATCGACCGTTGCTGTAAATTTAGCCGTCTCACTTTCTCTCGACGGCGCAAAAGTCGGATTGATGGATGCCGATGTTTATGGTCCGAATGTGCCGCTGATGCTCGGTATCGGGCACATTCAACCGGAAGTTTTCAATAATCAATTAATTCCACTTGAGGCGCACGGCTTGAAAGTCATATCAATGGCGCTTTTAGTTCCGCCCGACAAGCCGATGATTTTGCGTGGTCCGATGCTGCACGGCGTTGTCAGACAGTTTTTATCCGATGTAAATTGGGGCGAACTCGATTATTTAATTGTCGATATGCCGCCCGGGACCGGAGATGTTCAATTATCGCTGGCGCAGCTCGTTCCGGTGCAAGGCGCAATCCTGGTTACGACTCCGCAAGCAGTTTCGTTAGCCGATGTCAGACGTGCCGTCAAAATGTTCGAAACAGTTGCCGTTCCGGTTCTCGGCGTAATCGAAAATATGTCTTATTTCGTTGCACCGGACACAGGCAATCGGTATAACATTTTTGGAACCGGCGGCGGAAAACAACTTGCTAATGAGTATAATCTCAGATATTTGGGCGAAGTTCCACTTGGAATGGAAGTTCGCGATGTGCCATCAGTTCGATATACTTGGAGACGCACCTTTTTATCTCTAGCGAAACCTGCTCCTGTTATCACTGCCGTATCACCCGGTAGATAGTCAACCTTGTCGGTTGCAACACTAAAATTTACGCTTTGGTTATCAAGCGCGCTTGGAGCAACAGGCGCACCAAAAAATTTATGGCTGATGCTGCTCAAACCCGACGCTATTGGCGCGGGCAGATTGTTTTCAAAAAATTTATCGAGCGAAGACGCCGAAGTCGTTGCTGAAAATACTGCCGTAGAAGACACGGCAATCAATACAAATGATGCGATTATTGATAAACGTGTTTTTGTATTTTTGGTTACACGTGAAATTTTATTTGCGGAATTTGATTGGGGAGTTCTCATTATTATTGATTCTTTAATATCCTTTTTAATATTTTTTGTAGGCTGATTTGTTCAGCAGAAATTGACTTCATTTACTAACGCACGAAATTTGACAAAAAGTTATATATTTCTCAAAATTTTTTCAGTTTACCTAGTAGCTAAAAAGTTAATCTGGTGTATTAAACTCTATACACCTTAAAATCTTTATCGAGCGGGTTAAAATAAGAACAAACCTACTAGTGGATTTTTACCTTTAAGGCTGGCGATAATTAATAATAGTTCTATAAAAACAACCGCGCATCGGGGAAAAGTACTGGTTTTCATAGGAGTTTCTTCCCTTTTTTTATGTAAAACAAAAGGACTTTTCTCCTATTCAAAGAAGTAATTCTATGAGGCGAGAATTTTGTTTAGACAAAACTGTCCGACAAATGTAGATTTTTGCTTGCGAAAAGAGTAGTAGCCGGAATTAATCAAATTTGACCGATTTTTTTTGTCTTGTATTGTGAAAATGGTAACAAGAGATATAATATTTTATTATGAATCATTTAACAGAACAATCGGTTTTAGAAGTTTTAAGCCAAATTATTGACCCTGATTTGAAAAAGGACATTGTCACGCTCGGGTTTGTCAAAGATTTGAAAATTGACAATGGAAACGTTTCTTTTCGCTTAGTTTTAACAACTCCCGCCTGTCCGGTGCGTGAAGCATTCGAAATAGAAGCCCGTCAATTAGTTAAAAATATTGAAGGTGTAACGAATGTTAACGTCACAATGGATGCGGAGGTACCAAAAGGACGTGGAATTGCGAATAATGTAACGATTGCCGGCGTTAAGAATATCATTGCCGTTTCTTCAGGGAAAGGAGGGGTTGGGAAATCGACCGTTGCTGTAAACTTAGCCGTCTCACTTTCTCTCGACGGCGCAAAAGTCGGATTGATGGATGCCGATGTTTATGGTCCGAATGTGCCGCTGATGCTCGGTATCGGGCACATTCAACCGGAAGTTTTCAATAATCAATTAATTCCACTTGAGGCGCACGGCTTGAAAGTCATATCAATGGCGCTTTTAGTTCCGCCCGACAAGCCGATGATTTTGCGTGGTCCGATGCTGCACGGCGTTGTCAGACAGTTTTTATCCGATGTAAATTGGGGCGAACTCGATTATTTAATTGTCGATATGCCGCCCGGGACCGGAGATGTTCAATTATCGCTGGCGCAGCTCGTTCCGGTGCAAGGCGCAATCCTGGTTACGACTCCGCAAGCAGTTTCGTTAGCCGATGTCAGACGTGCCGTCAAAATGTTCGAAACAGTTGCCGTTCCGGTTCTCGGCGTAATCGAAAATATGTCTTATTTCGTTGCACCGGACACAGGCAATCGGTATAACATTTTTGGAACCGGCGGCGGAAAACAACTTGCTAATGAGTATAATCTCAGATATTTGGGCGAAGTTCCACTTGGAATGGAAGTTCGCGAAGGCGGAGATGCGGGCGTTCCCGTTGTTGTTTCAAACCCCGATTCACCACAAGCAAAAGCGTTTCGCATAATCGCGGAAGAAGTTGCAAGGCAAGTATCTATCGAAGCATTAAAGCCCGAACTTGTTATTTTGTCGAAAACCCGCTAATATTGAAATTAATGTAAAGATTTGGTTTTAACTAAATCTTTTGAAATTATTTGTAAGGAGTTTATAAAAAATGGTAGCAGTAGCAGCACCTAATATAGAAATCGGTTTATCGTCGAATGCGGCGACGGAAATCAAAAAGTTTTTGGCGAGCGAAGAAGATTTGCCCGAATCGGCGGGACTTCGCGTGCGGGTTGTTCCGGGCGGTTGTTCGGGTTTTCAATACAGTCTAAATATCGAAGAAGAATCCAGACAAGGTGATTTTCTGGTGGAAAAAGAAGGCGTCCGTCTTTTCATAGATATGTTTAGCGCACAGTATTTGAATGGCGTCACAGTTGATCACACTTCAAACATGATGGGTTCGGGTTTTACCTTTGAAAACCCGAATGCGACCGGCGGCTGTGGCTGCGGAACTTCATTTTCAGCGTAATCTAATAAACATTTTAATAAAAAAGGGCGATATTCTTCGCCTTTTTTATTTTAAAACGAAGTAAAAAATCAAATCCACTTAAAAATTTGTTTGCCGGATCCGTAGGAAAAATTTTAGCTTTTAATTTTTCGTAAACTTTTTTCATCTTGATACGAGCTAAAGAGCAAATTCCCTTTTTAGACTTGGTTAAAACCTACTTCAAAACACGACTAAAACACTTGTCAAAACTTACTTTTCATCTTAAAATGATTTTCTAATTTGCTTTTCTTTTTATTTTGAGCAACAATTTGTTGTTCTTATCTAAAATAATCCAACAATTTAATTTTTGCATTCGCTGTAAATTTCAAAAAAATTTTAGGAACTTGTATTATTTTTGCTGTTTTTACTGATGTGGTAACTGGTTGATTGTTTTCCCCAATAGTTTTTCTGAAAAAAAATAAAAATTAGGAGTTTTTGCTGATGAATTTTTGTAAATCTTTTTGTATTTCTCTATTTTTAACTTTGTTATGCCTGATAAATGTCAACGATTCTTTTTCACAAGACCGAGAGAGGATAATTAAAAACAACAATCAAATAGAGATTAACGGAAAAGCTCTGCAAGAAAAATTAATTCAAACCAGCCAAAGACCGATATTTCCGGATAATACATATATTGCTCAATACACGCCGACTTTTGTTAAAAAGACGGTTTCCTCGCAACCTATCAATAATAATTTTTATAATTCCGGGCTTAAAAGTTTATACGGCGCGGCATTTAATCAAAGCTTGCTTTTTGCGATCCAAAAAAAAATTGGCATCCGTTACCGAATGGGTTCAACGGGTCCCACTTCGTATGATTGTTCAGGTCTGGTTTGGAGTGTTTTCCAGGATGCAGGCTTTTTTTATGAACGAGCGAGCGCGCGTGCGCTTTGGTACAGTTCGGAAAAAGTAGATGGCGACGACCGGTTTAAGTTTGGAACTCTCGTATTTTTTAACCGTCTCGGACACATCGGAATCGTCGCGGACGAAAATGGTTTTTACCATGCATCAAGCAGCAAGGGCGTAACTTATTCAAAGTTTGACGGTTATTGGGGAAAGCGCATTTTCGGCTTCCGGCGAATGGCTTCTGTAAAATAAAATTTTGTAAAATTTGAATTAGATATTAAATTCCACAGGTTATTCATTGATGACTTTTTACTTTATTTTTTTCGTTTAATATTAAACCACAAATCCGGGACGGCTTTGGTGTTCGTCCACTTCCCAAACAACGGCGATTTTACTGATAGCAACATAAGCAATCCGTTCATTTTCATCACGCAGATAAAGAATTTCATTCTTTATCTCAACAACGTCGCCTCTGACGTTTGAATTTGCGCCGCACGAAATATCAATCTTCTTTCCTGTCATTTTTTTCAAAAATTCTTCCATTATTATCTCCGTTATGTTTTTTCTAAAAACGATTTTGATGCGCCGCAAGCCTTCCTGCCAATGCCCACCGACCGGGAATTTTTTGAGGATTATCGGTTGTCTCCGAAATCGTTTTTTGTTGATAACCGGCAGCCAAAGCAGCGGCAATCACAGCTAAATCCAGAGTTTTCGCATCAATTTTCTTCTCTTTTTTTCTTTCGTTAAATCTGGTAATAAAACTCGTATCCAGTTTTCCTGCAATAAATTCCTCGTCGTCTATAATCTCACGAAAAAAAGGTAATGTCGTTTTGATTCCTCCGACTTTATATTCATTCAGAGCGCGACGCAAACGCTTTATCGCTTCTTCGCGCGTTCTGCCAACGACGGCTAATTTGGAAATCATCGGGTCGTAATAAATTGAAACCTCCGCGCCTTCATAAACTCCGCTGTCGTCCCGCACTCCGTTGCCCTGCGGAATTTGCAGGCGCGTGATTTTTCCGGGAGAAGGCAAGAAATTATTGTCCGGATCTTCGGCATATACGCGGCATTCGATGGCGTGTTTATTCCACGTGATGTCGTTTTGCGTAAAGGACAGCTTTTCTCCGTCAGCAACGCGAATTTGCTCGCGCACTAGGTCAATATCAGTCACAAGTTCGGTTACCGGATGTTCGACTTGAAGACGTGTGTTCATCTCCAAAAAATAAAAGGATTTGTCTAAATCGGAAACAAGAAATTCTACTGTTCCGGCACCGACGTAATTTACTGCTTTTGCAACGAGAATCGCGCACTCGCCCATTTTCCGGCGCAGTTCGCTGTCGCCAATCGGCGAAGGACACTCTTCGATAACTTTTTGGTGGCGGCGTTGTATCGAGCATTCGCGCTCGCCCAGATGGACGTAGTTTCCGTGTTTGTCGGAAAAAATCTGAATTTCGATATGGCGGGGTCGAACAATCGCCTTTTCGACATAAATGCTTGAATCGCCAAATGACGCTACGGCTTCGGCTTGCGCGGTCTCGAAGGCAATCGTTAAATCTTCTTCATTTTCAACAAATCGCATTCCCTTACCGCCGCCGCCCGCCGAAGCCTTAAGCATGACGGGGAAACCAAATTGTAAGGAAGTCTCCAAAGCATCTTCAGCCGACTGCAAAGACTCGGTTGTTCCCGGAACAACCGGCACACCGGCTTCAATTGCGATTTTCCGCGCTGAAATTTTCCCGCCCATTGCCTCCATCGCTTCCGGCGAAGGTCCAATAAAAGTAATACCTTCGTTTTTCGCCCGAACAACAAATTCAGTATTTTCCGACAAAAATCCGTAACCGGGATGAACGGCTTCGGCGCCGGATTTTTTTGCGACATCAATAATTTTGTCGCCGCGCAAATAACTTTCGCCCGACGGCGGCGCACCGATACAAAAAGCTTCGTCAGCCATTCGCACGTGCAGAGCGTTTTTGTCAGCTTCCGAATAAACGGCAACCGTTTTTATCTGCATATCGCGGCAAGCGCGAATAACCCGCACGGCAATTTCACCACGATTTGCAATCAGAATTTTATTAAACATACCCAGCTAAATTAGAGTGATAATGAAAAATTCAATAGATTCGTTTTTCATTTTCCATTTCTTGTTCTATGCTAACGTCGAATTTCCGTGATTTTTCGGATCAAAACGAATCCCGACTTTTGCTCCGGGTGCATATTGAAGTGGATTTTGAAGCTGCGCTTTGGTTAAAATTTCCGAAGATTCAAAGTCAACTCCCTGGATGCAATACGTGTAGAAAGCAATTTGTTCACCCGCCTCTGTTGTTTCACAATCGATGATCAAACCGTCGGTTATTCTTCCTTGAGTATGCAATATCTCACGGTTGCTCGTTTGGCTTAAACTGTTCTTTTTGCCTCTGAAAATATCAAATAATCCCATATTTAATCCATTATCAAAGGTGGTTTATTGTAACGAAAACGTAATTTATTAATTGCCGATAAAACCGCCGGTCTATTAATAAGCTTTACTTCAAGTGGTCGCTTGCCTGGAATATCCATCATAATTAACCCTAAAAGAATCGTTAGTCCTCCGGGACCTGGAGTGACAATCATGACGATTCCGGCAATAATCAAAAAAACGCCAATCAGATTTTTCAAGATTACCCCCCCCCAACGTATTAAAAAGGGGCTATCCGTTTTCAGATTTTTCGCATACGAAGAGCTAAAGTAATCAGCCGGGAGTTTTATCATTACCAAAATAATCGCGGCGTAACTAATGATTACCTGCAAAATTAAGAGCAGTATGCCAAAGACAACTCCGCTCCACGTCAGCGATTCCCAAAATTGTGATAACCATTGCATTCTTTAAATAAAGTTAATAACGGAAAATAAAAATTTAATTAATTTTCAAATTTTCGCGTTCCATCGCTCTCAGCTGCTTCCAAGTGTAAAACATCCGATGGATAAACGTCCAAATTGAACCGATTGCCAAAATCCAGAGAACCTGCGGCATACGATTAGCGAAAAAAGAGTTTGAACCGGGAAATGTGGACAGTCCGCCGATAATCAGCAGAACCATTCTTTCTGGACGCTGGAGAAAACCGACATTTGATTTTACGCCGATACTTTCAGACCGAGCGGTCGTATAACTGACCATCACCGAACCGATCAGCCCGGCTCCGGCTAGCACTACGTTGAGAAGCGAATGCTGGGGCGTGTTGCTGGCATAAAAAACAATTATCCCTAAAAACGCCACCATATCGGAAAGCCGGTCGAGCGAAGAATCTAGAAATGCTCCGAACTTTGTCACTCTGCCGGTCATACGCGCGACATTACCGTCCAACATATCAAATAAATTAGCAAAAATCAGTACGATTCCCGCCCAGAAAAATTCGCCGAATCCAAACAAAACTCCGCAGCCGACATTTATCGTCACGCCGATAATCGTCAGAATGTTCGGACTAATACCGCCAAATGCCAGCCAGCGCACTATCGCATCGATAATGTGCATCGCTCCGCGTCCGATACTTGCTCCAAACATATAGTCCTTAATTTCCAATACTTACCAAGTGTTGGAGAATGTTACTGAATGAAAAACTGATGGTATTCTATCACCAGGTAACATTCAATATAAAAAGGTAACAACTACATTTTTCGGATACAGGTTCATTGCCTGTAAAAGCGAATAAAAAACCAATTGGAAAAAACTCAATGAATTTCTGAAAAATTTGAACTTATCTTGACAAGCTTTTATGTTAAGAGTTAAATAAAGCTGAATTATCCTGAATTCTTTCCGTATAATTCCGGCGCTGGGCGGTTTCCTTGATTTCCATCACACCAAAAAAGGAGAATTTTGATGAAAGTTACTATTTTGATTGTGTGCCTTTTGGCTTTTCTTTACACTTTTTCGACTCAAACATTTGCCGCCGATTTTACGGTTAATTTAACGACCGACGAATTCGATGCAAGCACGGCGGACACCTTGTGTGATACGGATTTAGCTGCTGTCGGCTTGCAATGCACATTGCGGGCGGCAGTTCAGCAGGCAAATGCGCTTTCTTCAAATGACCGTACGTTATTTAGTTTGCCCGCCAATTCGATTATTACATTGACGATTGCTAATGGCGGAGAGATTCCAATAGAAGATAACGGCACATTAGAAATAGTCGGCACAGGGGCAAACAATCTAACAATAAACGGAGGTGCGGGACCAAACCGCATTTTTCGCACAAACTTTGCGACTGTAACCATATCGGGTGTGACCTTGACCGGCGGTAACGCAACGAGCGCAGGGCTTAGCGGCTTGGGGGGAGCGATTTTCGCCGGAGGAGGCTCGCTGATGCTGGACAGTGTTCATATTACCGGCAACTCGGCATCAAATGCAGGGGGCGGCGTGTATTTCTTTGGAAGCGGTACGCCAACCATCATCAACTCGACCTTCTCTGCCAACACCGCCTTTAATTGCGGAGGCTTTATCAACGAAGCCGGTTTTTTAATAGTCGTTAACTCGACCATCTCAGGTAACAGGGCAGACAACGTTGGCGGTGGCTTTTGCAACCAGAGCGACGCTACGTTGCGCAACGCGACCGTTACTGACAACTCAGCAACCAATGGGGGTGGCATCTATCAGGGAAACGGGACGCTCCACTTCGGCAATACGATCGTGGCAGGAAATTTTGTCCAAGCTACCGGTTTTGCTCCCGAAATCCAATTTGCCGGTGGCACAATCACATCGTCAGGCGGCAATCTGGTCAGCAATAACTCTGGCGTCGAGGCGGCATTTCCCGCCGGAAATCCGAACGCCAACAATGATAAAGTTGGAACATTCGATTCTGTCATCAATCCGCTGCTCGCCGCACTCTTTAATAACGGCGGACCGACTCCGACCCACGCGCTGCTGGTGGGCAGTCCGGCGATTGATGCCGGACTCAGCGCTAACGTGTCGCTAACCACCGATCAACGCGGGGCAGGCTTTTCGCGTATTGTTGACGGTGACGGCGACGGTTCGGCAATTGTCGACATCGGCGCTTTTGAGAGGCAGCTCGTTGCGACTGCCGCCACTGTTTCGGTTTCGGGTAGAGTTTTGTCGTCTCGGGGCAGAGGCGTCTCTAACGCAGTTGTATATTTAACCAATCAGCGGGGGGAAATTCAAACTGCCAGAACAAACCGCTCCGGGTATTATACTTTTCAGGAAATAACAGCAGGCGAAAGCTATATCTTCAATGTCTATGCCAAGCGTTATCAATTTAATGCCCAGGTGATAACATTAACGGAAGATTTAGCGGAATTAAACTTTACCGCGCAATAGCCAAATTGAACAAATAAATCGAAATAAAAAAGCCGTAAGCTCTTACGCTTACGGCTTTCTTTGTTTTAATAACCCTTACTTCTGCATAACGCTCACCTTCTTAGTTTGCGCGAAGTTGTCTCTTTACCTCCTTGATCCATTAACAGGGTGATGTGCCAGTATGCTTGCTCGCGCTTTTTGCTGACTTTAGAGGTCAAATGCTAACCCGCCGTGCCGCTGGCGGTGAAACCAAACATTTGTGGCAGTGGTCAGTTTGTCAACCTTTTGCTGAAGAATAACCACTGTTATTGTTCGTGTACTGTTGTAAGGCATTTTATTTCAAAGTTGCGCCACCCGGTCGGCGTTTTAACTTTTACTTCGTCGCCTTCTTCTTTGCCCATTAACGATTGACCGATTGGTGAAACGGTTGAAATCAAGCCTTTGTCCGGGTCGCTCTCTTCGGATGTAACTAATTTATACGTTATGTCTTGATCGCGTTCTAAATCGTATAAAACAACTTTCGAGCCGTACGCGATGCTATCGGTCGGTAGCTTTGAAATGTCTATCGATTCAACTTCATTGAGACGATTGCGCACCTGCATTATTCTCGCCTGCACCATTGATTGACGTTCCATTGCTGCTTTATATTCAGCATTTTCCCGCAAATCGCCGAATTCCCGCGCTTTTTGAATTTCTTTCGGCAGCTTAAAATGTAGCTCGTTTTCAAGGTCATCAAGTTCTGTTTGTAATTTCTTTTTTATTGCGTCCATATTTTTTTCAAATTTTATCTTGCAAATGACAAATTTCAAACTGAAAGTTGCAAACTGCAATCTTGTATAATTTTAGTTATTTCGGAGATGCAAAGGAAATACCGATATCATGAGCGGTTCGGACAAGTTGACCGTCGGCTAAAACAGTTTTAATATTCGCAATTGCATCGGCAAGCGGAACGGTTACAATTTCATTAGCCTGCAAAGCCACCATTTTTCCTACTTCCCCGACCGCAAGCGCGCGCACGGCGCAGGCTCCGAAACTCGTTCCCAACATTCTGTCAAAAGCATTCGGACTCCCCCCGCGCTGCAGATGACCTAAAACAACACAACGCGCTTCTTTTCCCGTCAGTCGTTCAATTTTTTCTCTGATATAATCACCGATTCCGCCAAGTCGCGGGGCAGATTGACTGGTGCCGACATCTATATATAATTCAGCTTTTCCGACTTCCCTCGCGCCTTCCGCAACAACGATGTTCGTAAAGCGCGAACCGCTTTTTTCACGGGCGTAAACTTTCTGAGCCATTGACTCAAAAGAAAATGGAATTTCAGGAATTAATATGACGTCGGCGCTTCCCGCAAGTCCGGCGTGCAAGGCAATCCAGCCCGTATGCCTGCCCATCACCTCCAAAATCATCACCCGGTCGTGCGACGCGGCGGTGGTGTGAAGACGGTCGAGAGCTTCGGTGGCAATATCAATTGCCGTCATAAAACCGAATGTTAATTCAGTCGCGGCTAAATCGTTGTCAATTGTTTTCGGAACGCCGATGACCGGAAAGCCGCGTTTTGAAAATCCTTCCGCAATTGCTAAAGTTCCGTCGCCGCCAATAACGATTAGAGCCTCAATTTCGAGTTTTTTCAAATTGACGATCGCTTCTTCAACCGCCCCATCCGGAAAAGTTACAATCCCATTAACAAATTTGCAGAAGCTGCCGGTATTTCTTGTTCCTAAAATCGTTCCGCCGCGCGGAAGTATACCGCTGACAGATTTGGTGGTGAGTTTTCTGGTTTTAGTTTCGCCGATCAAGCCTTCAAAGCTGTCTTCGACACCGACTACCTTCATTCCAAATTCACCGGCTGCCGTTCGCACAACCGCACGAATTACCGCGTTTAATCCGGGTGCGTCGCCGCCGCCGGTAATGACACCTATTTGCTTATACATAGAAAATTATCTTTATTATGCCGTGATTATTTAACTCTAAGATTTTGAGAATTACGAAAAAGCTGTTTGTAAATTTTGTTATGAGAAATAATATTTATTACGGTTTTGGACAGCTTCGTCAACGTGTTTTTGAATTTGGCGATAATGTTTGGAGCAACGGTTATTATACTAAAGAAATAATTAGAAGCTTGAAACTTGCTGAGACGAGTCTGTCTTTCTAACGGACTTTATTTTCTTAAAAGGACTTTTTAATTATAGTTTTTGGCGGTGTCCGGTTGGATTAGTGAAGTATTTTATCTTCGATTAAAGATAAAATACTTCACCGCTAATTCTGCTAAATTGTTTATTTATTTATTCGCCTGAAAACTTCCGAGTAATTTCCGGGCTTCGGGAACAGCCGCAATTGCCTTCAACACTTGCGGATCGGTTTCGAGCAAAACTTGCTGCCCGGCTTCGCTTGAATAATTTGCGGTGGCAAGCTCTTCGCGCAATCTTGTCTTTACGTATTCAATTTGACTATTGATATTTTCCACCGTCAAACCGTTGTCTTTATCCTTGACTGCAAAAGCGCGAAATGCATCCAAAATTTTATCATTAATCTGTAAATCATTCGGCTGAATCGTTAAATTGTAATTTTGTTTCCCGGTTTTATATGATTCCAAACCTTTTATTTGACCTGCTATTAATTGACGGACAAAGAAAAAGGCTGTTTCGTTAACACGAAAACGAAGCGGCGTGAGGGCAAGCGGAGGTGCTTTTATATCCGGCTCGATTCCGCGTCCGCCGTTGAAAACTCGTCCGTAAGCCGTAGTTACGGGACTTCCCACCGGTTTTGGTTTTGCATTTGGGCTGACTTTACTCCCCTCGTCTTCTTCGTTACCCGAATTGTTTGTGTAATAATCATAAATCGAGCCGCCCGAATAATCTTTCTGTAGAGAGCGTCCGTAGGGTGTGTAATAGCGAGCCGTGGTCAATGTCAAACCCGCGCCCAGCGGAAGCGGAAAGACTCTTTGCACAAGACCTTTGCCAAAGCTATCGGTTCCGACAACAATTCCGCGTCCGTAATCCTGAATCGCCCCCGCCACGATTTCCGACGCCGACGCCGAACCACCGTTAATCATTACAACCAATGGAAAATCGTGAATTGTGCCGCCGACCGAAGGCAAATCCTTCGATTGGGCGGAACGCGAACGACCTTTGACGGAAACGACAGTTTGCCCGCGCGGTATAAACCGGCTAACAACCTCTATCGATTGCGGCAACAGTCCGCCGGGATTTCCGCGCAGGTCGAGCACGAGGCTTTTCATTCCCTGTTTCTTCAAATCCGCTATCGCCTCGTCAAGTTCACTGGCAGTTGTTTCCTGAAATCCGCCGCTTAAAGCAACATAACCGACATTATCATTGAGCATAAAGCGATTGCGAATCGAAGGCAGCGGAACGCCGCCGCGGACAATATCAAAATTTAGTATCTCACTTCCCGGACGTTCAACTTTTACATTTACCGAAGTTCCGCGTTCGCCGCGCACATTTTTGGAAACTTCGGCGCTTGTATATTTCTTGGCATCCTTACCGTCGATTTGCGCGAATTTATCGCCGTAGCGCAAGCCTGCTTTATCGGCTGGCGTATTGGGAATTATCGAATTAATATAAACCCCGTCGCGATGCTGTAAAATTGAAACCCCGATGCCGTAAAATTGCGAAGATTGGTCTTCGTAAAGTTTGCGGAATTCATCGCGCGTAAAAAACGCCGAGTGCGGGTCGAGCGTCCACAACATACTTTGGATCGAGCTTTCCGAAACCTTTTCGTGGTCAACTTTTCCGACGTAATTATTATCAATTACTTCTAAAGCCTCGCGGTAATCGGCAACAATTTTTTCGGAGGTAAGAGTTGCGTCAGCCGAAGATTTAACCGGTAAATTACCAAAAATACCGCCAAAGACCGCGCCCGCGATAATTACAAGAAGTGCCACCAGTCCAAACTTTTTACTAATCATAGTTCTCCAAATTTTCTCAAACTATATCATAAATTGGTTGTGAAAAGTCAGTCTTTAGTTGTCAAATAAAAACAGACGGTTGACTGAAATCCAAAAATTATCAACGTTAGATTTACAAAACACACTTTTACAATTTACTATTAGCTTTTAATTTTTTCACGATGAAATCTATTCTTTCCATTATTATTCCGGCATTTAACGAACAAAAAAGACTCGGCGATTCCATCAAAAACATTCTGAGTTTTATCGAAAAAGAAAATTTGGACGCCGAGTTAATCGTTGTTGACGACGGTTCAAGCGATAAAACAGCCGAAGTTGGGCGGGAAGCCGGCAGAGAATTTTCCGGCATCACGACAAAAGTCATTCGTTACGAAGAAAATCGGGGCAAAGGTTTTGCGGTCAGGACCGGTTTGCTGGCTGCAAGCGGCGCGATAGCGTTATTTAGCGATGCTGATTTATCGACTCCAATCGATGAATTACCAAAACTCGTCGAACCGATTGAGCGTGATGAATTCGACGTCACATTTGGCTCGCGCGCGCTCGACCGAAGTTTGATCGGAATTCACCAGCCGTGGCGCCGCGAACAAAGCGGAAAAGTATTCAACCTGCTCGTCCGCCTGCAAACCGGTTTGCCTTTCTGGGACACGCAGTGCGGTTTTAAAGCTTTTCGAATGCAGAAGTTTCGTCCGCTTCTCGAGGTGATGAAAATCGATCGTTTCGGTTTTGACGTCGAGTTTCTATTCGTTGCCGATTACCACAAACTGCGCCTCAAGGAAATTCCCGTCCGCTGGAATCACTGTGAAGGAACAACCATCAGCGTTTTCCGCGACAGCCGGAGAATGTTTAATGAAGTTCTCCAAATTCGCCGAAATGCCAGACAAGGGAAATACAAAAGTGCTTTATGAACACAAAATTGAATGTCAATATTGACCACGTCGCCACCGTGCGTGAAGCGCGCAAAACAATCGAGCCGAGCATCATCGCTGCGGCAGTCATTTGCGAACACGCCGGAGCGCACGGCATTACCGTGCATCTGCGCCAGGATCGGCGACATATTCAGGACAAAGACATTTCGCTTCTGCGCGAAGTCGTCACAACTTATCTTAATGTTGAAATGGCAACGAATGAAGAAATGGTCAGAATCGCTCTCGCCACCAAGCCGGATGCAGTTACGCTTGTGCCTGAAAATCCAAACGAAGTAACCACCGAAGGCGGGTTGGACGTTGCCAATAATTTTACAGCCGTCAGTTCAGCGATTAAAGATTTGCGCGACGCAGGAATCTTTACGAGCATTTTTATAGACCCGGACGACAATCAGATTGAAGCGGCAAAGCGGGCAGGCGCGCAGCAAATTGAACTCTGTACGGCAGAATATGCTGTTTTAACACTGGGCGCAAAATCCTCACACGGCGCAGGGTTCGATCGTGCGACGGAAGAAATTCGGCGGGTAAAAAACGCGGCGCAGCAGGCAAAAAATTCCGGTCTCATCGTTGCCGCCGGACATGGTCTAACTTACCGAAACGTCGGAGCGCTCAGTGCAATTTCCGAAAT
>MWVX01000283.1_pt1 | contig 14930 bp, 9 predicted proteins | sample 1047311 | NCBI WGS metagenome assembly MWVX01 (sample SAMN06349984, study PRJNA376086) | soil metagenome | isolation source: MtG-4 sample Antarctic (ecotone) soil | place: Antarctica | collected 2015-01-13 | reverse complement strand
CTATGGACCTGGCCGTTATCCAATCTCAGTTACAGGAGAGGGCATCGTTGCTAAGGTGCTTGTCATTATTAAATAATCGAGTTCATTAATTATTTGAAACTCACGGCTGATCAATCCATCTGGTAATATCCTGACGGGTGGACTAAGGTGGTGTTCGTTGCCTGGGATTAGAATTTCATAATTTTATACTATCTGCGCCTTTAGTAAAGAAATTAAACGTATACAAATATAATTATATGAAATCAATAATTCTTTTCAGTTTATCAATGGGATATTGTCACGGATATTCCGGGGTGTTCTAAATTAGTTCGAAGTTAATTCCTTACTACCTTCTCCAGAATATCTACCGCTTCTTCCATCTCATCAAAAGAGAGGGAAGCAAAGCCCATGCGCGTGGCATTAAGATTCTGCCCTTCAGGATTGAAGAAGCGGCCACTTGATAGAAACAGCTCTTTCTCTCTCGTTTTTTTTGCGATCTCCGGGAGATTATATCTCATATCAAATCGCGACCAAATAGCCATGCCACCCGAAGGAACCTGGAAGCTGATGACGTCTTCGAGACGATGTTTAAGAAGTGCGCAGAAATAATCCCTTCTTGCATGATAGATTTTAGTCGCCTTTTTCTGATGTCGTTGAATCTCACCGGTGGTAAATAATTCGGCAATTGCTTTTTCAAGCACAGTGTCACCCTGCAGATCAATCACCCTTCGAAGCCTTGCCATTTCTTCAATCAGGTTTTCCGGAGCTACCGCGAAGCCTACCCGGAAAGCAGGTGCAAGGCTTTTACTCAATGAACCCATGTAAATAACCATCCCATGAGTATCTGCACTTGCCAGAGGAAGGACGGGATTGCTATCATAGTGATAATCAAAATCGTAATCATCCTCCAATACAGCAAACTTGTGCTCTTCAGCGAGCGATAAAAGATGCATTCTTCGCTCGGCCTTCAGTGTTACCGTTGTTGGATTGTGGTGATGCGGCGTTAAATAAACAGCACGAATCTTCTGACGCTTACAGATTTTTTCTACATCAACGGTTACCATTTTCATCAACTGGAACCCTAATTACCTTGGCTCCGATATTCTTAAACATCGCGGTAGCGGAATAATAATTTGTTTCTCCTACAACCACTGCGTCGTATGGTTTTATAATGGTATGAATAGCCAGATACAGAGCCATCATGCTGCCACGTGTAACTAAAATGTTTTCTTCCGTTGCCTGTATACCACGGGTTTCGCGAAGATGCTCGCATAATGCTTTTCGTAAGTCAATGTTTCCATGTGTGCCAGCATAGCTTAGATGTTTCTTATAATATTCCTTCTTTAATAAATCACGATAGGCTCGCGATAGAGCTTCCACAGGCGCAATTCGAACATCAGGATAACCCTCATTAATTTCAAGATAATATGGTATTACACGGTGTGGTTGAGGAAGAAATTTGTTTTTGATCAATGGAAATCCAGTCTGTTTTGCAAACTGAATTGGTTGGCCATTGCTGCTCACTAATTTTTTTCCTCTTACCTCTGGCATAGATTCTTTTATATAAGTACCACTGTAAGGGACGATCTCAATCCATCCCTGGGCATCCAATTCATCAAGTGCAGCAACAATAGTTTTACGATGTACCAGCAGTGTTTTTGAAAGTTCACGTGTACCCGGTAATTTGCTGCCTGGCTTTAATATTCCCTTTTTAATTTGTAAGATTATCTTATTTGCTATTTGAAGATAAACGGGAGTCTTGCTTTCCTTATCAATCTCTATTACAGCCTTTAATGAAAACATAACTGGACTATTAAGATTATTATAACTGGTATACTCTGGTAGTCCAACAAAGATATAGCTTTGTGCCATAATTTAAATCATTTACTATGAAAGCAATAACTCTTATTCTTGTAATAATAATGTTTGCTGGGCAGATAAGTTTGGGAACAGTAAATAATAACGGTTGCCCTGACACATCAAACCGGGAATTGACTACTTCAATGATGCAGGCGGAAATTGAGATGCTAAAGAGTGAGTCAGATGCGATAGAGATTGTAGTTCCATCGCTTCAGACCCTGGTAAATTCAAAGCTTTCAGGTATTCACTCTTTGCTTGACCATATTCAATTGGAAACAGAGGGCTTTGAAATGCTGTTATCACCTTCATTTAAGGCTTCAATGCAAAAGCATTTTGATATGCCCCAGCACTCTGTTAAGTTAATCAATAGATAGTAGTATTTCTTAAAATTAATCAGATAACATGCAAACGCCACAATCAATAAAAGCCTACGTGGCGTTAGCTGCCGTCTGCTTATTCTGGGGAACTACTTATCTGGCTATCAGAGTAGGCATAGAAAGCATGCCGCCTTTTCTCTTTGCGGGTGTTCGGTTTTTAATTGCTGGTGCACTTATCTGCGGTTTTTTTATTATAAAGAATACCAACTGGCCCGGCTTAAGGGAATGGAAACAGGTTATTATTGTCAGCATCCTTTTTTTTGTAATAGGAAATACCAGTGTGGTGCAGGCTGAGAAGCATATCTCAAGCGGGCTGGCAGCATTGATATGCTCGGCTATTCCCATTTGGGTGGTATTATTTAACATGATAAAAGACAAGAGTGAAAAAATAAATTTCTGGGTAATTAGTGGACTGGTTGTTGGGTTTGCAGGGTTGATGATGATCTTCTACGACAACATTGGAGACTTATCCAATCCGGGTTATCTGTTCAGCATAATATTTTTACTCTTCGGAAATCTTACATGGTCTTATGGCACTGTCTATTCTAAAAATATTAAATGGACCACACCTTTGCTTTTTGCGGGGGGTTTGCAAATGCTGATTTCAGGAATTATTCTCACGGTTATTGGTATGCTGAAAGGTGAAATGCCAGAGTTCAAGCCTGATACAAATGGATGGATAGCATTGCTGTATCTTGCTGGCATCGGATCTGTTCTCACATATGGAGCTTATTTGTTTGCATTGTCTAAGCTGCCTTCAACTGTTGTTTCTCTATATGCCTATGTAAATCCTGTAGTTGCTGTAATTTTAGGCTGGTTGATTCTTGGTGAGCAGTTCGGAATATTTACTCTTGTTGCTATGGTAATTACTTTAGCAGGTGTATATATGGTAAATGCCGGATTTAATCGAAAAAAAGCTAAGGGCAACGTTGAAGCAGAAGAGAAGCACGTGGAAACGGCCAAAGCCTTTTCAATAAGGCATTGAGCCGAATTCTTGCGGTGAGTTTATCGAACGACCAAGAATCGAGAAATGGTGAGTTTAACCTAAGAAAGTTTTTTAGAATTACAAGAAATTTTTATAGAAATAGTTGCGATTTCAATAAAAGTATTTATCTTTGCATCCCGCTTTTGAGAAAGCATTCTCCCCAGGTTCTAAATAAAATAATACAGGGTTAATAAATAGAATTTTTAATTCTCGAATTCCATAATAAAATGGAATCATGTTCTTTGAAGTATTGGAAGTAAACAACAAAGCCAGCATTAAAAAAAGGTAAGTGTTTCAAGCTAGAATTAACTCAAGTTTTTTTACAACGGAGAGTTTGATCCTGGCTCAGGATGAACGCTAGCGGCAGGCTTAATACATGCAAGTCGAACGGTAACAGGTGTAGCAATACATGCTGACGAGTGGCAGACGGGTGAGGAACACGTACACAACTTCCCTCTTTACTGGGGCACAACTCCGAGAAATCGGGGCTAATTCCCCATAATATTTTGGATAGGCATCTTTTCAAAATTAAAACTCAGGTGGTAGGAGATGGGTGTGCGTCTGATTAGCTAGTTGGTGAGGTAACGGCCCACCAAGGCAACGATCAGTAACTGGTGTGAGAGCACGACCAGTCACACGGGCACTGAGATACGGGCCCGACTCCTACGGGAGGCAGCAGTAAGGAATATTGGTCAATGGACGCAAGTCTGAACCAGCCATGCCGCGTGAGGGATGAAGGTCCTCTGGATTGTAAACCTCTTTTATCAGGGAAGAAATGTCCTGTTTCTACGGGATTTGACGGTACCTGAGGAATAAGCACCGGCTAACTCCGTGCCAGCAGCCGCGGTAATACGGAGGGTGCAAGCGTTATCCGGATTTACTGGGTTTAAAGGGTGCGTAGGCGGGCCTTTAAGTCAGTGGTGAAATCTCCGGGCCTAACCCGGAAACTGCCATTGATACTATTGGTCTTGAATTCAGTTGAGGTGGGCGGAATGTGTCGTGTAGCGGTGAAATGCTTAGATATGACACAGAACACCGATTGCGAAGGCAGCTCGCTAAACTGATATTGACGCTGAGGCACGAAAGCGTGGGGATCAAACAGGATTAGATACCCTGGTAGTCCACGCCCTAAACGATGATTACTCGATCTGTGCGATACACTGTACGGGTCTATGCAAAAGCATTAAGTAATCCACCTGGGGAGTACGGTCGCAAGACTGAAACTCAAAGGAATTGACGGGGGTCCGCACAAGCGGTGGAGCATGTGGTTCAATTCGATGGTACGCGAGGAACCTTACCTGGGCTAGAATGCATTCAGACCGATGCCGAAAGGTGTTTTCCCCGCAAGGGGCTGTTTGCAAGGTGCTGCATGGCTGTCGTCAGCTCGTGCCGTGAGGTGTTGGGTTAAGTCCCGCAACGAGCGCAACCCCCATCACTAGTTGCCATCGGGTAATGCCGGGGACTCTAGTGGAACTGCCTGCGTAAGCAGTGAGGAAGGAGGGGACGACGTCAAGTCATCACGGCCTTTATGTCCAGGGCTACACACGTGCTACAATGGCGGGTACAATGGGTCGCAACACAGTGATGTGAAGCCAATCTCAAAAAGCCCGTCTCAGTTCAGATTGAAGTCTGCAACTCGACTTCATGAAGCTGGAATCGCTAGTAATCGCGCATCAGCAACGGCGCGGTGAATACGTTCCCGGACCTTGTACACACCGCCTGTCAAGCCATGGAAGCCGGGTGTACCTGAAGGCGATAACCGTAAGGAGTCGCTCAAGGTAAAATCGGTAACTGGGGCTAAGTCATAACAAGGTAGCCGTATCGGAAGGTGCGGCTGGAATACCTCCTTTTTAGAGCAATAATCACTTACCCGCTGGTAAGTTGTTTCTTCTGATATCTTCAAAATTAAGATGGCTCTTGCGATAAACGTGGGAGCCATCTTTTTTTAGCCTTACCGAAATCAGCGATATACTTTATCATCACCTGGTAATTTTAGCTTACTGCATTACATCCACATATTTTTCCTTTTGCCTATCACTCTTTTTCTTCACTCATGCTGCTGTTTTTCAAAGGCCATTGCTTAGCCCCTAAAGTTTTGGGTGAAATTTAGAATGCCCAGTCGAAGCTTGCGCGTGAGCCTGCGATTACCAGGCGGAGCCATTTGGTAGTCGCGATTCTTTTGGTTACTTTTATTCTAAAGAAAAGTAATAAAAACCAAAATTTGTTTTAGGGTGTTTCGGCGAAGACACTGACCACGACAAGAAATGAAAATTGCAATTGTTCTTTATATTTAATTTCTTTTGGCTTGATCCAAAAGAAACAAAAGATCAGGCCTTTGAAAAACAACAGCCCTTCCCAGCCACTCCCGCGGAAAAATAAAAGCTCTTTTGAAACAACTTTCTTAATTAATCTGAGTGTCTTAAATCCACATATTTTTCCTTTTGCCCCTCCCTCTTTGGCTCTACTCATGCTGCTGTTTTTCAAAGGCCATTGCTCAGCTCCTAAAGAATCATGTTAACTTTTTGCCGCAGATGCATAATAGACTTAAATCAATTGAAGAATGCACAGTTGAAGCTCGCGCGTGAGCCTGCGATTCCCAGGCGGAGCCATTTGGTAATCGCGATTCTTTTGGTTACTTTTCTTCTAAAGAAAAGTTTTTTTTAAAGAAAAGTAAAAAGTAAAAATATGTTTAGGCGTGGTTCGGCGAGGACGCCGACCTCGGACATAGTTGTATAATCCTTTGATCAAATGGAAACGGGATGAGTGCTGAATGAGGCTTTGGTATAAAACATTCAGCTATGTTTATCCCGAACGATTTTAAAGTAACAAAAGCCGCCCATGTCTGGACGGCTTATAGGATTATTCAATATCAATTTACTGATCACTCCTGCTTCACAAACTTGCGCACCTCACTCATACCGGTTTTATTATTTGTGATTTGAAGGGTATAAAACCCGGCAGGTAAAGCAGTGGTGTTGATTTGCGCCTGCATGTTTTGAATTGTTGCTGGCAGAGAAATCATTTTTCCTTGCAGATCGTACACACGAATTGTGACATCACTGGCAGGTGTTGCCATGGTGATGGTGAGCTCATTTAGAACGGGATTGGGATATAGTTCTGCAAAGCCCTCTTTGCCAAACATTCCTCCCTCTGATCTGAGTGGGGAGGTAGTAAACCTATCCTGAGCAGCACTGTTAGAAGAGACTACTGGGGATTGATTACATACGGTCCTCACTTGCCATCCATATTTCGTATCTGGCGTTAAGCCAGTAATGGTCTCCTGATTATCCGTTGAAAGAATGAGGGTCCATTGTGAAGAACCTGCTGCTTTATACCTTACCCGGTAGCCAATGGCTTCAGGTACAGCATCCCATTGCAGAGTTACCGTAGTGGGAGTAATATTAGTGGCTGAAAGTGATGTGGGGATATTACAAGTGGCTACTCCGTCAGGTGTATATTCCCAGAAATCATCGAACCAAACTCCATCCGTACCGGTACCTAAGTATCCTTTTCCGTTAATTGAAAAACCAACAGCATGAGACCTTTTTCCTCCACTAAAATTTGCTTGCTGAGTCCAAGTATCTATATTTTGATCCCATGACCATAGATCGTTATAAACATTACTACCTTCATCCCATCCTGTTCCTATGAAACCCTTTGTGCCAATTGCAAAAGAGGAAGGATAGGATCGTGCTGCTCCTCCAAAATCCGCTTTTTGTAGCCAAGCATCCGATGAGGGATCATATTCCCAAAAATCTTTGTACAAAGTGTTCCCGTTATGCCCTACACCTATATACCCTTTATTGCCAATAGCAAAGCCGATTGTGCCCAGCCTGGGGGCTCCTCCAAAATTTGCTTTTTGTGTCCATGTATTAGTTGCCTGGTCCCATTCCCAAAAATCGTTCAACGTGTTCCCATAGTAGCCGCATCCTATATACCCTTTTGTACCTATGGCAAAGCTCGCTCCGTCCTCCCTCGGTATACCCGGAAAATTTGCTTTCGTTGTCCATACATTAGTTGTTTGATCCCATTCCCAGAAATCATTTGGATAGGGAGGTTGATATCCCATCCCAATATATCCTTTTGTACCAATTGAAAAATGAAAAGCTCCCTGCCTTATACCGCCACCAAAATCTGCTTTCTGTGTCCAGACATCCGCAGTAGGATCCCATTCCCAAAAATCAGAAAGGGAACTTCCGTTCCATCCCGTGCCGATATATACTTTCTTGCCGATTGCAAAACCTGAAGCTTCCTGTCTCGGGACTCCCCCGAAATCAGTTTTCTGTGCCCAGGTATTTTGTGCTTGCGATGTGAATGCAACTGCTGTGAGTGCAATCAGGAATGTGAAAATGTATTTCATGTTGTTTAGTTTATTTAAGAATGAATTGAATGATTTTGTCGGGATGAAGCCGCTCGAAAAATCAGAGCGGCTTCTCTTTATTCTAAGGGGTTAATCCCACTATTCAACAACAACTTTCTTCATCATCACTTCACCATTGATTATTAGCTTGACGAAATAAATTCCTGCGCTTAACTGATCACGATTTAGATTCACTTCATGCCTGCCTGCAGCAATATTTTCATCGAGCATGGGTTCCCCGAGAAAGTCGGGGCAGGCCAGTTTTTTTCCTGCTACATCATATAATTCAATCTGCACCCGTGAAGCTTGCTGCAGTGAAAATGAAATGGTGGTAGATGAAGAGAAAGGATTAGGATAAACAGAAAAGTACAACGGTAGTGAAGAGAGAATAACTTTTTAGTTTCTCTGAAAGGGTTTTTGAGTTTTCCATTTTGTTTGTTTTTATTTCTATGAAGAGATTTTTGATGATGTTAAGATTGGCTGCATAACTTCAGTTATTTTAGTTGCTTATGAATCTTATTGCACAATCAACTTCTGATTTTCAATTCCAAAATCTGAAACCATTTTCAAGAGGTAAACTCCTTTTGAAAAATGGAAGTTGTTGAGCAGCAGTGAATGTTCCCCCCGCTCCACATCACCATCCAGCAGCGTTTCCATTTCTTTCCCTCTCAGGCCATACACTTTTATGAATACATGCGATGATTGGAAAATATTGAAATGAATGGTGGTCGAAGAAGAGAAAGGGTTTGGAAATAAACTCCATTCAATTAATTCATGACCATTCGAAGAAGGAGCATTGACCGGGTAATCCACAAAAATGTTTTGACAGGAAGTATCAGTCCCGCAATCTCCGGTAGCGATCAAACAAACATTGTACCGAAATCAGTTTTCTGTGCCCAGGTATTTTGTGCTTGCGATGTGAATGCAACTGCTGTGAGTGCAATCAGGAATGTGAAAATGTATTTCATGTTGTTTAGTTTATTTAAGAATGAATTGAATGATTTTGTCGGGATGAAGCCGCTCGAAAAATCAGAGCGGCTTCTCTTTATTCTAAGGGGTTAATCCCACTATTCAACAACAACTTTCTTCATCATCACTTCACCATTGATTATTAGCTTGACGAAATAAATTCCTGCGCTTAACTGATCACGATTTAGATTCACTTCATGCCTGCCTGCAGCAATATTTTCATCGAGCATGGGTTCCCCGAGAAAGTCGGGGCAGGCCAGTTTTTTTCCTGCTACATCATATAATTCAATCTGCACCCGTGAAGCTTGCTGCAGTGAAAATGAAATGGTGGTAGATGAAGAGAAAGGATTAGGATAAACAGAAAAGTACAACGGTAGTGAAGAGAGAATAACTTTTTAGTTTCTCTGAAAGGGTTTTTGAGTTTTCCATTTTGTTTGTTTTTATTTCTATGAAGAGATTTTTGATGATGTTAAGATTGGCTGCATAACTTCAGTTATTTTAGTTGCTTATGAATCTTATTGCACAATCAACTTCTGATTTTCAATTCCAAAATCTGAAACCATTTTCAAGAGGTAAACTCCTTTTGAAAAATGGAAGTTGTTGAGCAGCAGTGAATGTTCCCCCCGCTCCACATCACCATCCAGCAGCGTTTCCATTTCTTTCCCTCTCAGGCCATACACTTTTATGAATACATGCGATGATTGGAAAATATTGAAATGAATGGTGGTCGAAGAAGAGAAAGGGTTTGGAAATAAACTCCATTCAATTAATTCATGACCATTCGAAGAAGGAGCATTGACCGGGTAATCCACAAAAATGTTTTGACAGGAAGTATCAGTCCCGCAATCTCCGGTAGCGATCAAACAAACATTGTAAGTTCCCGGACCGGTATAAGAATGAAAGGGATTTTGCTCAGTGCTGGTATCTCCATCACCGAAATCCCATGCCCAGGATGTGACACCGGTACTCAGGTCAGTAAGTTGAACTGTAAACTCCGATACAGAATAAATAAATGCAGATTGCACCGGGCAAAAAGAACCTTTCGCAAGCCAGGTACCATGGCCTGAAACATAAATTGCTTCATTGGAGACATATTCAATTCTCCGTTGAGTTGCGGGGGGATCAAACACCGGTGACCAGCTATTGCCACCATCGGTAGTTTCATAAAGCACTCTTTCGTCTACAAGCCAGCCATGTTGCAGGCTTTCAAAATAAACACTATGATTAAGATGGCTATAGAAGAAATCAGAAGAAAGGAGATGATCTGTCCACGTTGCCCCTCCATTATCAGTTGCGCTATAATCCGCATCGTCATCTGTCTGTGCGTGACTATGAACGATCCAACCATGTTGAGAATCCAGAAAAAACACATCGACTAGGTACCAGCCAAATCCGGTATACTCATAAATCATGTCCCATGTGCTTCCACCGTCAGCCGTATGATAAACGGCATTATCACCCCAATCACCTTTCAAGACCCATCCTTCATTTTCATTAAGGAAATGCATCGCTGTAAAATCTCCTGTACCGATCTCTGTCTCTGACCAGGTAGTTCCTCCGTCACTAGTCTTAGAAATCGATCCATCGTAAGAGAGAATATATCCTGTATTCCCGTCAATCATTTGAAGTTGGCTCGCCGCAAAATCATGAGCGAAAACTAAGTTCCATGTACTGCCACCATCTGAACTTGAATAGACAAAGCAGCTATCATCATAAATAGAGCTGCTCCTCACCGCGAAAAGGAGATCGGCTGTCACAGCATCTATGAGATCCAGTGCTATATTGGATACTGATATCCACGTAATTCCTCCGTCCGTTGTTTTAAAAACTTTTGAATAATCAAGAAACCACCCGGTATCAGGTGAAGCGAATGAATGATTTCTTACGCTGGTGATTCCATCATAGTTTTCAGAGATCGATTGCCAGCTTAAAGAATCCTCTGGTAGCTTAAACATTTCTCCAAGATCTCCAAATGCATAAAGGTCATGAAACCCATCAAAAGAATACACGGGTTGCGTGATACCTGGTAAAGAGTAGGTTTCAGACCATGATTCACCACCATCAGGAGAGAAAAGGTATTCATATTCGGTTACTGCAAACACTTCTGCATTATTTCGGAATACCAGGTCCGTTATAAGATCGTGTCCTCCCTCAGATTGAGGATTCCATGTATTGCCGCCGTCAGTTGTGTTGTCAATAAAGCGTTCCTCATCATCAAAGCCATTATAATATCCATAAGCAATTCCCGTATCCTCATCCAGAAAAACTATGGCGGTGTAATAATAACTAGGATTGACATACTGCTCATACCATGTTTCGCCATTATCAACAGTTTTATAAATGATAGAAGTTTCGCTTACGCTAAATCCTGTTGAATCGTTAATGAAATGAAAATCGCGAACATATCCCGGGAAAGATGGAATGGTCGACCAGCTCACTCCACCATCCTGGGTTTTATAAATTTCGTTGTGACCACCGATAAAGCCGGTATCTGTGTTCAAAAAGTATATTGAATAATACGGTGAACCGGGCACATCTAATACATTCCAAGTGGCACCTCCGTCTCCTGTTTTAAATACACTCGTATCGTTTATTGCAAAACCGATATTTTGATCCTTGAATTCGAATTGATTAATGTTTAATTCAAAGGGATTCTTTTCCCATGTACTTCCACCATCTTGCGTGTGCCAGATTTGATTCACGATTATGATCCATCCTTCTTCGTCATTGATAAAGGAAGATTTCGCGATCGTCCCATTTGTGTAATCAGGAATCATATATTCCCAGGTTGATTGACCATGAAGTTTCATGATAATCAGGAGCATGGTTAAGGCGAGCAAAGACCGTTTCATGAAAAGCTATAGTTTAATGACCTTAAAGAAATCCGACTGACCTGATGCTGTTGCTTTGATTATGTAAAAACCTGCGGGCACCTGGCTTGCATCAATTGAACAGGTGTGCGTTCCCCGTTGATAAAGGCCTTGTATAACGGGTTTAATCTTTTTCCCATGTAAGTCATAAAGCTCAATGGTCAGATCAGTGTTCTCAGGGAGAGAGAACTGGATAGTAATTGACGAAGAGAATGGATTCGGAAATAAACTCCATTCAACTAATTCATGACCATTCGAAGAAGGAGCATTGACCGGGTAATCCACAAAAATGCTTTGACAGGAAGTATCAGTCCCGCAATCTCCGGTAGCGATCAAACAAACATTGTAAGTTCCCGGACCGGTATAAGAATGAAAGGGATTTTGCTCAGTGCTGGTATCTCCATCACCGAAATCCCATGCCCAGGATGTGACACCGGTACTCAGGTCAGTAAGTTGAACTGTAAACTCCGATACAGAATAAATAAATGCAGATTGCACCGGGCAAAAAGAACCTTTCGCAAGCCAGGTACCATGGCCTGAAACATAAATTGCTTCATTGGAGACATATTCAATTCTCCGTTGAGTTGCGGGGGGATCAAACACCGGTGACCAGTTATTTCCGCCATCAAGAGTTTCATAAAGTTGGACTTGATTTACAATCCATCCATGCTCCAGATCCGCAAAATAGATTTGCTCATTATATTCATATATATCAGCAATAGGATTGTATCCCGACCAGGTTACACCTCCATCATTCGTTGCATAGTAATCCACGTCTCCAAAAGCGCGATTGATCCACCCATTTTGAGAATCCAAAAAATAAACATTCGTTAGGATGCAACTGATGCCGGTGTATTCAAAAATCATATTCCAATTGCTACCACCATCAACGGTGTGATACACCGCATTATCACCCCAATCACCCTTTATTGCCCATCCTTCATTCTCATTGAGAAACTGCATCCCTCTAAATAGTCCATTATCAATTTCTGCTTCTGTCCATGTGAGACCGCCATCTGTTGTTTTCCAAATCGAACCGTTTTTCGAGAGCACATACCCGACATTCTGATCAATCATTTGAAGTTGGCTCGCCGCAAAATCATGAGCGAAAACTAAGTTCCATGTACTGCCACCATCTGAACTTGAATAGACAAAGCAACTATCATCATAAATAGAGTTGCCCCTCACCGCGAAAAGGAGATCGGCTGTCACAGCATCTATCAGATCCAGTGCTATATTGGATACTGATATCCACGTAATTCCTCCATTAGTCGTCTTATAAACTCCGGTGTAATCAAGTATCCATCCGGTATCTGGTGTGGCAAATGAGTGTGTTTTCAGGTCTGTTATTCCATCATAAGGTTGAGAAATGGATTGCCAGGTAAATGAATCTGACGGTAGCTTATACATTTCTCCAAGACTGCCGAAAGCAAATAAATCATTGAATCCATCAAATGCATATACATCCCCATTAACGCCTGCTAAAGGAGTTAGAAACCAGGATGTACCACCATCAGTTGAAAAAAGATACAAGCCATGGGTGGTGATTATAAACCCTTCTTCATTATTCCGGAATATGATATCAGTTATGCTTTCATCAGCGTCATAGAGTTGAAGACCCCAATTATTTCCTCCATCGATAGTCTTGTCAAGAAAGAGAACGTCAGGGTCATTGGAATGATATCCATACGCATATCCTGTGTTCTGATCGAGAAAAAAAATGTTAGTGTAATGTCCGCCGTCAATTTGGGAGTATTCTGCAAACCATGTGATCCCTTTATCGGTGGATTTGTAAATTATATACGAATCATTTACGGCAAACCCGATTGAATCATTGATGAAATGGAAATCAAGAACGGTTCCGTAGGAAAAAGTAATGGTGGACCACGTTGATCCTCCATCTTCAGTCTTATAAATTTTATTATAACCGCTGATGAAGCCAGTATCATCATTTAGAAAGTATATTGTTTGGTAGTTGTAATCAGGAACATCCAGCACATTCCAAGTCACTCCTGCATCAGATGTTTTATATGCCTCAAGACTGAATGAATACCCATCGTGTTGACTAATTGCATACCCTACATTTTCGCTTTTAAATTCGAATTGATAGATATTATATCCGAAGAAATTCTTATCCCAGGTTGTTCCGCCATCCTGCGTATGCCAGATTTGATTGACCATAATGATCCATCCTTCCTGGTCATTAATGAAAGATGATTTGGCAATTGTTCCATTCGTGTAATCAGGAATCAGCAATTCCCAGGTAGATTGACCATGAAGCTTCATGGTTACTAGGAGCAAAGAAAAAACGAAAATTTGTTTCATGATTATTGGTCTTTAGTAGTAGGTTGATTTGTTTATTTATTGTGTCACGATTTAAATTCGCTTCATGCCTGCCTGCCGAGAAGGCATGATTTCCTGCAGCAATATTTTTATCGAGCATGGTTTCCCCGAGAAAGTCGGGGCAGGCCATTTTTCTTCCGGCTACATCATGCAGCTCAATCTGCACTCGTGAATCCTGCTGAAGTGAAAATGAAATAGTAGTAGATACCATAAATGTATTGGGATAAACATCCAGTTCGATAGGAAATGAAACATCTTCCAATGAGCCTGATCTCAATGATGCGGTAGTGAAAAAAGGATTATAAGTGTGTTTAGATTTTTCATGTAAGAAAATTTTTTTAATAGGTGAAATAGAGGTAAAATGATTTAAATTGTAATTGTCCCTGTTAATAATTCTGATGAGCGTGATAAAATACCCTTTTGAGCCGGTCTTGGTAGTCTGATCACTCCTGCTTCACAAACTTGCGCACCTCACTAATACCAGTTTTGTTATTTGTGATTTGAAGTGTATAAAATCCAGCAGGTAAAGTTGTGGTGTTGATTTGTGCCTGCATGTTTTGAATTGTTGCTGGCAAATCAATCATTTTCCCCTGCAGATCATAGACACGAATGGTGACTTCACTGGCTTGTATAGCCATCTTAATGGTAAGTTGATTTTGAAGAGGATTGGGAAATACTTCTAAAAAGAAGTCTTCAGGGTCAAACATTGTTTCGGTAGTAATTGCGCCGGCATCGGTCTTTACAATCCAGTAATCATAGAGGCCCTGGCTTGCCTGTGTTTTTTCTCCGCTGATTCCTGACCAGGAAGTTCCGCCCAGGATATATCCCCCGTCGGCAGTTTGCTGAATAGAAGAAAGGAAATCACCGTCGCTGCCTCCAAACCGTACATCCCATTGTTTTACTCCACCGGCATCGGTCTTTACAATCCAGTAATCAACATAGCCCTGGCTTGCCTGTGTTTTGTCTCCGCTGATTCCTGACAAGGAATATCCGCCCAGGATATATCCCCCGTCGGCAGTTTGCTGAAGAGAACGTAGGTCTTCAACGTTGCTGCCTCCAAACCGTGCATCCCATTGCTTTACTCCACCGGAATCGGTCTTTACAATCCAGTAATCATAACTGCCCTGGCTCGCCTGTGTTTTGTCTCCGCTGATTCCTGACCCGGAATATCCGCCCAGGATATATCC
>MWVX01000282.1_pt1 | contig 14978 bp, 14 predicted proteins | sample 1047311 | NCBI WGS metagenome assembly MWVX01 (sample SAMN06349984, study PRJNA376086) | soil metagenome | isolation source: MtG-4 sample Antarctic (ecotone) soil | place: Antarctica | collected 2015-01-13 | reverse complement strand
ATTATGCTTTTGAAGGAAGATGTTACGTGATTGCTGCAGGGCAAATGATGCAGGCAAAAGATATTCCAACCGCTCTTACATTACCAAACCATTTAAAAAATACTCCTGAAAAATATATATTGAATGGGGGAAGTTGTGTCATTGATGCAAAAGGCGAATACCTGCTGCCACCACAGTTTAACAAAGAAGAAATTTTATATTGCGCCATTGAAAATACTGACGAAGCCATCAAAGAAAAAATGACCCTGGATACATCAGGACATTATAACCGCTGGGATATTTTTGATTTTAGTGTTGACAGAAAAAGAAAATAAATTTATCATTGTTGTTCGACAAAACTGTTTAAACTTCTGGTAAGACCTAACCTCCTCCCGATAGCTAACAGGGCTCTCCAGGGAGGGAAGGCTCAGAATCTTTTATTACAAAGGCTTTGACAGGATTCAACTTTTTTTTGGAAAAAAAATAAATTGTAACTATTCAGTACCCTAAAAATACTTGATTTTTCAATTTTCAAAATAATAGGCAGGGTTATCCACATGTTATTTTTGTGTTTTTAAAAAATCACTTTTTCGTTCTCTTTTTTGTGTATAATAAATTGATTTTGTTAATTAAAACCCTTGCTGAGATTAGGTTTTAGGCTTTTTAAAGTAGTTCTTTGTGCAGGCAAAATAATAATTGTTTGGACACTAAAATTCTGATAGAAACGCTTGTTGCAAAAATTCAAAGTCTGGAAAAAATAAATGACGGACTGATTGCAAGGATTACTTTTTTAGAAGCAGAACTTGCCATTTACAAAAACAAGAAGAACAGCAACAACTCTCATACGCCTCCATCCAGGGATGAAAACCGGCCAATGAAAAACCAAAGTCTTCGTGAAAAAAGCGACAAAAAAGCGGGGGGTCAACAAGGACATGAAGGTAAAACCCTTGCGTGTTCCGCTACCATTGATGAAGTGGTTGAACACGTTCCAAACTATTGCAATTGCTGTGGGCAGGATTTAACTGAGGTGCCTGAAGAATTAATAGATAGCCGTCAGCTTATAGATATTGCGGTGATAAAGCCTGTATGCGCAGAGCACCGCATTTACCGTAAAACATGCCGTTGCGGGCATAGCGTAGAAAGCAATTTTCCTGCACACCTTACAGCAAAGGTTCAATATGGCGCAGGTGTAGAATCACTGGTCGGTTATTTACATGCCCGCCAGTATATGCCTTACCAAAGAATGAAAGAGTTTTTTCAAGATGTAATGGGTTTGGGTGTAAGTGTGGGCGGCATCCATAATATTTTAAAGCGGCTTACCCAAAAAGCAGTACCGCATTACCAGCAAATAAAAGAACGACTTTATCAATCCGTATTTATAGGAACCGATGAAACGGGTATAAAGGTAAATGGCAGCAAAGATTGGATGTGGACATGGCAAAACGATGATCTTACTTTTATTGTCCACTCCGATAACCGGGGTTTTAAAACCATTGAAGATAATTTTAGCAATGGATTACCCAATGCCACTTTACAACATGATAGGTTTGCCTGCCATTTTAATTGCCAGGCCATGCATCATCAGATTTGCATATCACACTTACTGCGTGATTTACAGTATATAAATGAACTGTATACTGAATGCCAGTGGGCCGCAGCGTTAAAAGCATTGATTGTACAGGCACTTCAGCTAAAAAAAGAATTAACTGCCTGCCACTATTATGGACAAAATGAAGAGCGGCAAAGGCTGATGATAAAATTGGATGAGCTGCTCCACATTACACTTAACCAAAATCATGGTAAAGCAAAAACACTCCAAAAGAATTTGCTTAAACACCAACAATACATCTTCTATTTTTTACACCATCCAAAAGTTCCCCCCGATAACAATGGCTCCGAAAGAGCCATAAGAAACATCAAAGTGAAACAAAAAATATCTGGTCAGTTTAAATCAAATCAGGGAGCAGATGGCTTTGCTGTTTTGAGATCGGTTATTGATACTACTATTAAATCCAGTCAAAATGTTTTGAACGCTTTATCCCTTATCGCTAAATTGGGGTACTGAATAGTTACAAAATATTAATAGTTCAGTAACTAAAGAACACCATAAATAATCAAAATGCCAATTATAAAGGCGAAAGGTGAAATCAATTGGAAGTAGAAAGGTTTTAAAATGTTTGCAGCTTTTGTTGAGAAATTATGATGAATTTGTCTTGGTATAAAGTAGAGTATGAAAGAGGTACAAAGCATAAACCAACCAAATATTTTGAAAACCTCTGGATATTTAGATATGTCAAAGGCTAAAATTAGTGCAACCGCTGGAATCATTCGTATTGTAATTTCAGCATAGTTAATAAAGTTCGTAGTGCCTGCTTTTTGCAAAAATTCTCTTGCCTTTTGAGGTTTAAATAGCACAGTAAGTCCTAAATAGATGAAGAACCCGCCAAAAATTATTATTGTCCATTTTGCGATTGTTTCTGTCATAATTATTCTTTCTTGTCGCTCTTCTGAATTTTGTAGTGTGTCTCACTATGCTTGCCTATAACGACGATGAAGTATTGCCGATGGTGGGGTAGTTGAAAAACCTTTGCCTGGCAACTGATGTTCATTATTTGTTCAAAGATTAAAAATTTGTTCTGATGTTCAAAAGAGTTCCTTCCGCCCGAACCTAAGCTGACAAGCGATATGCTGCCGATTGCTCCAACGCCCAGCCCCACTATTGGCAATACTCTTATTAGCTGCTGCTCTTTTCTGTCAAAGCAAAAAGAGTTCTACAAATGCATGCAGAACTCTTTTGTATTTTTTGAAATCGTCTATTTTAATAATTGAATTGTTAAGTGTTTTCACCCCTATAACTTGGCACTTTAAAAAGATGCAAAAAAAGTAGAACTATTTTTTGAGTATTTTTAAAACTCTTGCTGCAACTGAATTTGAAGCGACGATAGCTCCTTCCATATAGCCACCAAATGCATTACTGGTTTCTGTACTTGTAAAGAAAAGTTTACCGTTCATATAGCTTTCTTCAAAAATAGGATTTCCGTTATTGAGGTGTGGTGGTAAGAAATTGTCTTTGTTGGGCTGAATGTATTTGTCGCTCCATATTTTATCGTTGTAGCTTATAAAATTTTGTGCTTCATTACCAAAGTAATGTTTCAGTTGTGCAATTACTTTTTCCATTCGTTCTTCAAAAGTGTAATGTATTGAAGAACCATTTAAAAAGCCTTTTATAGCAAATTTTGTGTTTTCAAAATTGCTATGGTCGTAAATTTCCGGTGTTAATCCAGATTGGCTATAAACGCTGCCCGAAAAGCCCATTTCTTTCCAAAAAGGTTTTTTGTACTCAACTGAAAATTTTACAGAACCACTCATCCAGGTTTGCGTTTTTTGCATTACTTGATGTAAAGCAGGTGGTAAAGCAGGTAAAAACGATATGGTATTGATAAGTAATTTGGGTGGAATAGAAATGATTAAGCGTTTGCAGTAAAAAATATTTTTAGCACTATCTGTAATTTTGATAGTATCACCTCCATCAACTATCTCAATTATTTCAGTATTTAGCACTACATTTTCTTTACCAATGTTTTGATATAAGGCTTCTATAATACTGTAACTGCCACCTTGAATTCTATATGCCGAATGAGTATTGGCAGGTACAAAGTATTGCTGTGGTGGTTCAAAAGACATCGTTTCAAACAAAGCAATACCTTCATTGTGTTGTTCAAAATAACCAATATTAAGTTCTGATAAAATGTATATTAGATTTTTATGGTCCTTGCCAAACCAGGTAGCACCCATTTCCATAGGCGTATTTTGGTTGCCAAATACAGTTTCAATACGACCACCCAAACGATTTTGAGCTTCCAGGATTTTGAAACTAATGCTTTCCTTTTTGAGATAATAAGCTGTTGAAAGCCCACTCAAACCTCCACCAATAATTATTACATCTTTCATTTTTAGGCTTTCTAACTATGACTTTGCAAAATGAAAAAGATGCAAGTATAACTAAACTTTATTTTCAATTCTTTCTTGTGCTTCTTTAAGAGCAACGAAACAAAAGAATGAAGGACAAAAACGGCAGTCACAGTGTATGCAAGCTGGTAATGAAAGCTGCCGGATTGCTACTAATCACCTAAGATGCGAAGAAAGAGAGTCTGCCAGGCGTCAGTCAACAAACAATAACCAAAAACCCCCCCATTAATATCTTTTAATGCGGGGCTTTTTTTGTGGGGGCTTTCGGCTATTGTTCTTAATATTGTGTGCATACCCTTCTCCTCGCTGTCAATTTTGGTGTCGTTTGAAACTGCAAAACAGAAAATTTTGTTTCGTGTCAAAAGGTGTTGTGTGGTCTTCGGTTACACACTTTATTTTGTCAAAACCATGTTGAAGTTCTGCTGTCAATTTTTCTTCGCTGTATTGTTTGATCTGTAGTCCGCTACATTTTTCTGGTCCGTTGTCTGAAAAAGTTCCGATTGTCAAAAAGCCTGAAACAGAATTTCTTGCTGTGTCCATATATTTTGCAACTTGTTCGCTTGTTGTTAGAAAATGAAAAGTTGCTCTGTCGTGCCAAATGTCAAAAGTTGTGTCTGGCTGAAACTCTGTGATGTCGCTAACAACCCAATTTATTTTTTTTGCTTTGTCGCCCAAACGTTTTTTTGCTTTGTCAAGGGCTTGTGCTGAAATGTCAAGCACCGTAATATTTTCAAAACCTTCGTCAAGCAAATAGTCCACAAGCTTACTGTCGCCACCACCGATGTCTATAATTTTTGCTGTCTTTGTCAAGCCGAAAGAATGTATAAAGTCCAAAGAAGTTTTTGGAATTTCTTGTGTCCAACTTACTTGGTTTGGGTCTTTGGTTTTATAAACTGTGTCCCAATGATTTTGCGTTGTCTTGTCCATAAATCCAAGGTCGTTAAATTATTTCAATGTCGTGTAGGATGTCTTTTAGGGTTCCTTTTTAATCACAACCCCGCCTTCCTGCTGATCTCCAACATCCTATCCAACGGTTTTTTTGCCTTCATCCGCAATTCTTCATCCATTAAAATTTCCGGCTGTTCATATTTCATGCATAAATACACTTTTTCCAAAGTGTTCCTTTTCATGTGCGGGCAGTCGTTACAGGCGCAACTATTATCCGGAGGGGCAGGAATGAAGGTCTTGTCCGGAGCCTGCTTCATCATCTGGTGAATTATACCAGCCTCTGTTGCCACGATAAATTCTTTTCCTGGGTCTTGCCTGGCAAATAATAATAACTGGGTTGTTGAGCCTATAAAGTCTGCTATCCTTAGCACTGGTTCTTCGCATTCGGGGTGAGCTATCAATTTAGCGTTTGGATGACGGATTTTTAGCCTCGTAATTTTTTCAAGACTGAATATTTCATGCACCATGCAGGCGCCATTCCATAACAACATATCCCTGCCTGTTTCTTTGTTGATCCAGGCGCCTAAATTTTTATCTGGTGCAAAAATCATCTTTTGCTCTTTTGGAAAACTTTCTACAATTATTTTAGCATTAGAACTGGTGCAAATAACATCTGTCAATGCTTTAATACCAGCGCTGCAGTTGATGTATGATATCACAACATGATCTGGATGTTGCTCTTTAAACTTTTTAAATAATGGTGGTGGACAACTTTCACTTAAGGAACAACCGGCTTTCAAATCAGGTATCACAACTTTTTTTGAAGGATTTAAAATTTTTGCCGTCTCAGCCATGAAGTGTACCCCTGCAAAAACTATCATGTCAGCTTCAGTTCTTTCTGCTTGCTGCGCTAAACCAAGGCTATCGCCTATATAATCAGCAATGTCTTGTATATCCGGCTCCTGGTAAAGATGTGCAAGGATGATTGCGCTTTTTTCCTTTTTTAAATTCTCTATTTCTGCAAATAGATCAAGCGTTGGATCAATATCAATATCCAAAAAACCTTTTTCATCTAAATCGTTTTGCGTTGCTATTAACATTTCTGTGTCCATGTAATAATATATAATACTTTATATTTTTAAAAGAAGTCTACTACTATTATGGGTGTGAATTAGTGGATAAAAATAATTTTTTAAAAAAGCAAATTAAAATTCGCAAGGTTATTCACAACTATAATTGTTTTTTACACAATAAAGTTATAATAGATAATAAACTTAAGCCCGGTTTTTAACATAGGTGTTAATTAATATGAAAGGATAAATAAATATTACATCGTTAATTAATAGTTGTGGGTTGGAGTAGAACAAATAGTTAGAAAACTCCAATTATTGAAATTTAAAAATGAAACCAATTCTTTCCATCCAATAACCCACATTTCATTAATCGTTCCATGCGAGGTTATGCACAAAAAAACTTCTTAACCAACATAAAAATCATAAAAAATGGTTTTGCATCGGCTATAGAAAAAATTTTAAAGGCTTATAAAAAATATCCAATTTATAAAATCCGTTAAAGTCCGCTTTGCCAGCCATTTCTACGTATTTATAAGCTAATATAATAAACCTAATCCCTTATTTTTGCTGCCTGTTTTTTTAAAACATACCCCACCTATGTCAGTAATTCAAAAAATCAGGGATAAGTATGCCCGTTGGGCAGTTGCAGCAATTGTTATTTCTCTTCTGGGTTTCATATTAATGGATGCTTTTGCAGGCCGCAGCAGTTTTGGCAGCAGTTCCACTACCATTGGAAAAGTAAATGGAAAGGAAATAGATATCATTGACTTTGAGAAAAAAGTAAAACAGCAGGAGGAGATGGCCCAACAGCAAGGGTATGATATGGGTGAGGCCGGGCGTCAGCAAGTTATTGAGAGTGTATGGAATGGCGAAGTAACCCAGACCTTAATGGCAGAACAGTTCGAGGAATTAGGAATGACGGTTGGAAATAAAGAGATCAACAACCTATTGTTTGGCTCTAATCCACCACCTGATTTAAAACAACGTTTTACTGACGAAGCTACAGGCCAGTACAATGCACTTGCCGCACAACAGTTTATTAATGGGGTAAAAAAAAGCGGAAGGCCAGAGGATAAAACCCAATTAATTGATTATATCAACAACCTGGAGCTTAACCGTAAAATGGAGAAATACACTTCTTTATTAAGCAATAGCATTTATTATCCTAAATGGTTTATAGAAAAACAAATGGCTGATAACAGCCTGATAGGGAAGGCATCGTATGTTTCTATACCTTATTCTACTATTTCAGATAGTGCAGTAAAAATCAGCGATAGTGAAATAAAAAATTATATAGACGAGCATAAAGACGATTTTGCACAAAAGGAAGAAACCCGTTCAATTAATTTTGTAGTTTTTAATGCAGCCCCAACTGCTGCAGACAGCACTGTTATCAAGAGCCAGGTGGAAGCATTAAAGGCACCATTTTTTACAGCAACAGACCCTGCTTCTTTTTTATTACAGCAAGGCAGCACTATAGAATATTATGATGCATACGTAGGAGAATCAAAAGTACAGGTGCCTGATAAAGATTCAATATTTGCCTTACAAAAAGGCAACGTGTATGGGCCTTACCAGGATAATAAAAATTTTGTTCTTGCAAAGAAAATTGATGAAAGAATATTGCCCGACTCAGCCAAAATAAGGCATATTTTAGTCCAGACGGCCAATCCCCAAACCGGGCAACTAATGCTTGACGACAGTGCAGCCAAAAAAAGAATTGATAGCATTGACCTTGCAATTACTAACGGGGCAAATTTTGATACATTAGCCAAACAATTATCAAATGATAAGGGTAGTTCGGATAAAGGGGGTGTTTATGATTATTTTCCACAGGGCCAAATGGTAAAAGCGTTTAATGATTTTGTTTTTGAAGGAAAGACTGGTGACAAAAAAGTAGTAAAGACCGAATTTGGATATCACCTTATTGAAATACAAGGGCAAAAAGGCTCTCAGCCACATTACAAAATAGCTTACCTGGCTAAGGAAATTACGCCAAGCTCTGAAACAGACAATGCTGCAAGCAGCCAGGCAAGTCTTTTTGCGGGCGAAAGCCGCGATCTAAAAGCATTTAATGCCAATTATGATAAAACGCTTAAAACTAAGGGACTTAATAAATTGGTAGCTGCAGATATTAAACCCGGCGATCATGCTATAACTGGCTTAGGAACCTCACGCACTTTAGTAAAAGCCATTTTTAACGCAGATAAGGGCGATGTTATTCAACCTGAAAGGGTTGGGGAGAGCTACGTAGTGGCAACGGTTACGGAAGTAAATGAAGAAGGCTTGCAGGATGCGGCTAAGGCCAGAACAATAGTTGAACCTATTTTACGCAATAAAAAAAAGGCAGACCAAATAAAACAGAAATTAGGGAAAATAACCACCTTAGAAGCTGCTGCCGCTACTGTTAAACAACCAGTTCAAACGGCAGATAGCCTTCGTTTTAGCGGAGCTAACGCTGTCTTTGGGTTTGAAGGAAAAGTAATAGGAGCTGTATTTAATACTGCGAATAAGGGGAAAATAATACCTGAGGCTATTGAAGGACAGGCAGGTGTTTACATTCTACGTGTAGAAAATATTAGCGCATCGGCTATTGACAATACTAATATTGAAATGCAGCGTCAAATGATGCAAATGCAGGCACGCCAGGGCGCAATGCAACAGTCGCCCGCAGAAGCTTTGAAAGAAGCGGCTAATATAAAGGATAACAGGGCGAAATTTTATTAGCCTCGACCCACCACTTCAAAAGGGTCTGTAAAGGGACAAAGGGATGCTAAAGTTTTAAAATTGTGAAAGCACTCAAGTAATTTTGGGTGCTTTTTCATAGAAGCAAAAGCTATTTTATAATAAAAAATTTACCTGAAGGGTTCCTAACCCCCCTTTAGGGGATGGGGGCTTATCATGAGTGAGATGATTATAAATAAAGTTGCAGGGAGTGGATTGATTTCGCTTGACCTGGAAAAATATATACCTACCGGTGAGATAATTAGCTTTGACCTGAGGGATTATCTTTTTATGGGCCTGATCTTAAAAGAAAAAGATTTTAGGGAAGCACTCAAAAATAAAGACTGGGAGGAATATAGAGATAAAAATGTATCAGTTATTTGTACGGCCGATGCTATTATTCCAATTTGGGCGTACATGTTGGTCGCTACCTACTTGCAGCCTGTAACGAAGGATCTGTTTGTAGGCTCTGAAGTAGAAATGTATAAGCATATTTTTCTTAAAAATATTGAAGCCACTAAAACAAATGAGTTTCAGGACCAACGCGTAGTTGTAAAAGGTTGTGGCGACATTTCAATAGATAGTTATGCCTATGCTGCCATTACAAAAAAATTATTGCCTGTTGTAAAAAGCATTATGTACGGCGAGCCTTGCAGCACGGTACCGGTATTTAAAAAGAAATAATGGAGAAATGGATAATTGTTTTTATAACTGGTTTTTTCATAGGCTGTGCTGATAATGACGCCACCCAAAATACACCAAAAAACACAACCGATTCTTTGATTACAGAAGAAACCGGGGTTGATAATTGGAAGCATAATTCATTTAAAGAACTTTACGATTTTTATAGTGTCAACGATTCATCTTTTAATACTGATAGTTTCGTATTAGTTCAACAATCTGTTTTTGAAAACTACCCCGCAGAACCCAATGATTTAAATAAGCTACAGCCTTTTCATAAATTAATTAGCTACAATACAGACAGTACGTATGGAGTTGACCTGTTTTCATACAATTATCTAACAGAGAAAATTGGTGAAAGAACGTATGTACAGGGAGGTGAACCCGATATGGAAGCGTCTTTAATTGATGTTAATAAAAAAGAAAAGAAACGTTTACTGTATTTAGGGCCGTCGTATATTTTCTTTGAAGCAAGATGGCTAAATAAAAATGATATAGTAATTGCTGGAGCAGAAATAGTTTCTGAAAATAAAATAACGCCCCTTCTCTGGAAAATTACTATATCAGGAAGGGCTCTTGAGTTGTATAGTTATTCAGGTATTATTGAGTCAAATGCATCTACTATTCTTGCAGCCAGACTGGCAAATGGTGGGTTATTTTTTAAATAATTAAAACCAGCCCCGGCGTTTAAATATCATTAACATACCAGCCGGTATCAAAAGCATAATTGCTACAGTGGCATAAAAGCCCCACTGGTTATTGGCGGAAGGAATAAAACGAAAATTCATCCCGAATATGCCACCAATAACTGTTGGCGGAGCCAGCAGGCAGGTAACAATAGCCAGCACCTTCATTACCTCGTTCATACGAAGGTTTACATTATTAATATAGAGGTCCTGCATACTAATTATTACATCGCGGTAATTTTCACTAAGGTCATGTGCCTGTATAATATGGTCATGCACATCTTTAAAATATTTGATGGTTTTTTCATCCAGTAACTCATTTTCACTACGTATAATGCCTCCGACAAGATCACGTACGGGTGCTATATTACGTTTTAAAACAATCAACTCCTTTCTTAACTGGTTTATATGTACAAGCGCTCTTTTATTGCTATCCCTTATTACTTCTTCTTCCAACATTTCTGTTTTTTCACCAAGCTTTTCCATCACAAAAAAATAATTATCTATTATCAGATCGAGCATGGTATAACATAAATAATCTGCCCCGCTCTTCCTTAATTTACTATTGGCTACTTTTAATTTTTCGCGTATGGGATTAAAAACGTCTTTGTGAGGATCTTCCTGGAATGTAATAACAAAATCTTTTCCTAAGGCTATACTCACCTGCTCCTGTTCCACAACACCCTCTTTTTCATTAAAATAAAGCATATTTAAAAGGCAGTAAAGAATATCATCTACCTCGTCCATCTTTGGTCGCTGGTCAACGCTTAAAATATCTTCTGCAACAAGATGATGGATACCATAATGTTCGCAGATACTCTCAACCTCTTTTTTTCTAAGGCCATCAACATTTATCCAGGAAACTTTTCCATTTCCTTTAAATGCATAGCAGTCCTGTATTGTTTTTAGCCCGTGCTCCTCCAACATATTTATGTCATAGTCATACACTGTAATTTGTATTTTTTCTGAATCATTTCTTTTTAAAGCAGCAATAGGATTTGCGGTTAAAATTTGTTTGGTACGACGGGAGCCGAATAAAGGGGAGGGGATAATATAACGCAAATATCTTTCGGGGTTTTTTGAAACTTTCATAAGATAAAAACTACCGCATCAAAAAATTAAAATGTTGAACTACTGTTGCAAACTTATCATCCTGTGAGTTTAGGCTCATTAATTTATCCGATTTAAGAAAAGCATCCAGTTCTGATTTTTTACTAGCTAACACAGAAGGTATTTCTTTTAATTTCTTTACGCCATAAAAAGTTTCGTTGTAGTATATAAAATATTTTTCAATGGTTTGAATCCTTATTTCCGTAGTTGCAGAACCATAAGGCCTTAGTTCGTTAACCTGTTTATCAAATAATTTATACAGAGACGCTTTGCCGCTGCTTAGCCATAAATACCACTGCTGTTTTTTAGTGATTTTTTCTCCGGTAACCGCCGCTGCATCTATAAAACGATAATTGATGTCGGCTGCTGTATCTGTTAAAACAATTTCTTTAATATTTGGATCGGCAATAAAATTAATTCCAAATTGATCCTGGTAATGCAGGCTGCCTTTTACAAGATCTAGTTTTGCTCTGATATTTTTGTATTGAGCGCCATTGTTCAGCACTATAATGGCGGACATCCACTCTTCATTAAAAAAATAAGACCCTTCAACCACCTTAAAATTATCTGTTGTAAGGATAGGTTTCCCGCCAACAGAGTAAAACAGACTGCCTGCTACGATGTCTATGTTTTTTCGTGGGTCGCCCCCCTGCGCTGATACAGAAAAAACGAGCGGAAAAAATAAGTAAATAAAAATGATAATTCTCATTGCATGGTTTTAACTGATTTAAATATAGTTTTATTTTTAGTCAGTTCATAAAAACGCCTGCGCTCTTTGCAGGTCTTCCGGCGAATTAATATCTATGCCCATCGATTCAGTCAACGCCATTCTTAACTGTATACCATTTTCTAAAAACCGAAGGCATTCTATTTTTTCTGCATCTTCCAATGGCGTTACCGGCCATTTGGTAAAGCGTAATAACATTTCTTTTCGAAATGCGTACACACCAATATGTTTGTGATGTATAATTGTATTTTCAGCATTTCTTGGAAACGGAATAACGCTTCTGCTGAAAAGTAAGGAATTCATGTGGTTATCGACGCAAACTTTTACCACATTCGGATCATTCAACGAAACACTGTCGTTAATAATTTCCATCAAAGAACCCACCTGTACCGATTCGTCTAAAAACAGGTCCACCAATTTTTTTAATGCAACTGCATTTACAAAAGGGGTATCTCCCTGTACATTTACAATTACATCCACCTCTCGATCTTTTATTGCTTCAGCAATGCGGTCTGAACCGCTTTCATGCAACGCCTCACTCATAAAAACGCTGCCACCATAATCTTCTACTTCATTTTTTATATCATTACTATCAGTTGCAACCAATACTTCGTCAAACAAACCGGTATGTAAAGTGGCAAGATAGGTATGAGCAATCACTGTTTTCTCTCCAAGCGGTTGTAATAATTTTCCCGGAAACCGCGAGGCTGCATAACGGGCGGGAATAACAGCAATTATCTTCATACACCGAAGGTAATGGGAACAAGGAATAATGAACAAGGAACAGATGAACTAGAAATCCTGATTTTAGAAATAATCAATGTTCAATAATCAATGATGAATTTTTCAATTTGAAGAATAATATCGTACAAGAATTAACGAACGGGGAACTTTGAAAGCTGAATTAGAAAAATGTTCAATGCTCATCGCTCAATTTTCAATATTCAATGGAAGAAGTGACAAGAAAAGAATGACAATTTCCTTTTTCCTTTATTTAAATGGTGAAGAAAGACAAAAGTGAAAATATGGGACGCTAACGAAAAACCAGAAACGAGAAACTGCTGGGAAACTTAAAACTTTAAACTTTCTTTATCCGCTTATCAAACCACAAAGTGCCGAAGGGTAAAAAAGCGGCCACCCCACCTGTAAATAATTTTTTGAACGACCAATTTAAAAGCTGCTTCGCCAATAGTAAATGAATACAGTAAAGTATAAATAATACGCCATGCACCCACCCCGTATAGGTTACCATTAATGGTTTGTTCCAAATATATTTTAAAGGCATGGCCACAAAAAGCAACAATAGCCAAGAAAAAGCTTCTGCATAACCCAAAAACCTAAGCCGTTTAATAGCGGGATATTGTAAAATCATAATTGAAGGAAATAACACTAACCACTATTCCATTTTTCCAAATGGTTTTCGAAGAAGCATAATAAAATTTTCATCCTGTTCATTTGGATAATACTTGTCAAGCCCATAACGAATTTGTGAAGGATCAAGTTGAGTGTAGGTGCCAAATAAGCGATCCCAGATCGCCAACACAGCGCCGTAATTACTGTCTGTAAAGGGTTGTTGCCAGTGATGATGAACCTTATGCATATTGGGGGATACAATAACAAAACTTACCACCTTATCAAGCCACTTTGGTAAACTGATATTAGCATGGGTGAATTGTACGGTGATAATTAATATAGTTTGATAGATCATTACAGCATAGATAGGAGCACCAGCCACGAATACGCCGGCCATAAAAAAAACACCACGCAATACGCTTTCAATTGGGTGGTGGCGCAGGCCTGTGGTTACATCTACATTATTATCAGAATGATGCACAACATGAAAACGCCATAAAAACCTCATTTTGTGCTGCACCAAATGCACCAACCACCCGCCAAAAAAATCAAGTACGAAGAAGGTTATAACAATGGTCCATACAGAAGAGGCGTTTAACCATTGTGATAAACCAAATCCGCTTGCCTTACAAAAATCTGAAATTAGTATAATAAGAACTGCAAAGCCGGTGTGAATGATGAGGTGCATAACCGTAAAAGAAAAATTGACGGTAGCATGGCGTAACTTATTTTTTTTATATTGTAAAGAAATCAATGGAATGGCGCCTTCTATTAACCAAAGCATGAGCATGCCTGCTACCAAAAAAAGAGTACGTTCAAGCGGGCGTTGTTCCAGTGTTCCAAAATAATCTAAAAGCTGCTGCCACATGTACTAAATTTAGTAATTTGAAGGGTTAGTATATAGAGCCTAGTTAAATATAAAAGTAAGCCTTAATAAAAATGGTTCATAATTGATAATTACTAAGCCGTTTCTTTTTTTGGTAGTAAACCTTTTGTACAATTTTACAAGGAATACTAATTTGATTCTTTGCCGATTTTTAAGAGATTTATAAAATGGTAAAGGCTTTTTACCAATCTATTTTACCAATTTAGTAAAAATTACCAAAACTAAATTTCAGGAATATTTTGAAGCGCTAAGGCAATGATTGGAAAGTGATAGAATTAAGAGATTGGCATTAGTATAAAAATTTCAATAAAGTTTTTGGAAAGCCAGAATAAATATTAGCAAATGAAGCCGGGAAAAAAAGTCTTAATAAAGCCCGGAAATTAATTTTTTAAGCATATACAAGGTGATCAAATAATGCCTGATAATTCTTATTATATATATTATGAAGATCAGGGCAGAGTTTTAAAATCATATCCGCAGGAGCTGCATTGATAAATTTTAGATAGTTCAACCGATTTTCCATTTAATAGCATGCTGGCCAATGCCGCCAGTTTACATTTATGCTTCCTTGTTACGCTAATAATTTTTAAAGCATGCATTTTACAAACCGGGCAGGGAATAGACCTTAAATATTGTTGTTCGGCTTCGTCCATCATATCCCAGGCTCTTTCTACCTGCGAAGTATGAACCATTAATTTCATTCCACCAAGCGCAGGGCTTAAAAGCGGGTCAATGGTAACCGTGTATTCATCTTTTAAATGACAACTGATATTGGAATGCCGAAGCATGTTTAAAACAATATTTGCTTCAATGTAATTATCAAATGATCGCAACTCAACAAAATTCATACGCACCGGTTTGTGTCAATGTGTTTGCAGCAGGAAAATTGTACCAAAATGGAA
>MWVX01000281.1_pt1 | contig 14979 bp, 16 predicted proteins | sample 1047311 | NCBI WGS metagenome assembly MWVX01 (sample SAMN06349984, study PRJNA376086) | soil metagenome | isolation source: MtG-4 sample Antarctic (ecotone) soil | place: Antarctica | collected 2015-01-13 | reverse complement strand
GTGCCTTCACTATTTTCTTACAGATGTATAAACCCAATCCTGTTCCTTTGGTTTTGCGCACCTGTTCATTACCGATGCGGTAGAACTTTTTAAAACCCCGGGGATTTATACTTTTTCTTTGGAGCACATTATGCGGGAGGACCCTTTAGCGCATTTTATGAATATTGGTTTGCGCATTGAAAAAAAACTCCCGTAACATGGCTGACCAAAATAAAAAACAACTTCGAAGAGCGACTATAGTTTTTTGGGTTTTGCTACTATATATTATTGCTGCACTTGTTTGGTGGCTGATTTCATTGGAACAGCAAAATGCAGTAATTCATAATCTTAGAGAATCTGAAGTGGTGAAAGGAAATGCTGTTCAGGATCAAACTCTGGGTAGAATACAAAATTCCCGAAAGCGAAACAGTATTAAATACATTACCGAAGGAATAGCTTTTTTGATTCTGATCCTATTTGGAGCAGTCTATATATATCGGCTCGTACGCAGGCAATTCCAATTGCAGCAACAACAGCAGAATTTTATAATGGCGATAACGCATGAATTGAAAACCCCCATCTCTGTAGCTCAGCTAAACCTGGAAACTTTACAAAAACATCATCTTGATGAAGAAAAACAAAAAAAATTGTTGAGCATGACCCTAATGGAAACCAGGCGCCTTGATGCATTGATCAACAATATTCTTATTGCTACCCAACTTGATGGCCTGAATTATGCCACCTCTAAAGAAGATCTTGATCTTTCAGGTCTTACGTTTGCATCTATTGAAAATTTTAAAGCCAGGTACCCGTGGAAAACTGTGCATGCCCAAATAGATGAATCAATTGATTTCAGAGGCGATGAACTTCTTATGAAATTATTAATAAGTAACCTGCTGGAAAATGCAAATAAGTATGCACCTAAAGAAAGTCCGGTTTTTTGCGAACTCGAAAAAACGAATAATAAAATAAGGTTTGAAGTGAAAGATAACGGGCCAGGCATACCCCCTGAAGAAAAAAGAAAAGTGTTTCAAAAGTTCTACCGCATCGGTAATGAACAGGTGCGCAAAACCAAAGGAACAGGATTGGGTTTATACATCTGTAAGAAAATAGTGAAGGCACATAGCGGATCCATTGTGTTATCTGATAATGAACCCAGTGGCAGTACCTTTACAGTAAGTTTTCCGGTAAAGTAAATGCAATGACACAAGCATCCAAGCCATCCATATTATTAGTGGAAGATGAAGAAAATCTTCATGAAACGCTGAAGCTCAACCTGGAGCTTGAGGGATACAGCATCACTTCAGCCTATGATGGTTCGGCTGCTATGAAGGCTGTAAACAATGAATATTTTGATCTCATCATCATGGATGTTATGTTGCCCGAGATCGATGGATTCAGTGTAACTCAGAACATTAGGTTATCTAATAATGAAGTGCCTATATTAATCCTGAGTGCCAAGAACAACAGCGAAGACCGTGTTTTAGGATTAAAAAAAGGCGCGGATGATTACCTGACTAAGCCTTTCAATCTTGAAGAATTATTGTTGCGTGTACAAAAGCTGGTACATAAAAACAAAAAGTTGCAAAACAAAACTACAGTTAGTGATATTTATAGCTTCGGCGGACATACCATTAATTTCAAAGCACAAGGTGCAACTACTGCAAATGGCGAAAAAATAGAATTAAGTAAAAAAGAAGCCATGCTTCTAAAACTGTTGATAGAAAATAAAAATGAAGTAGTGCCTCGCGAAAAAATTCTGCAGTCTGTTTGGGGATACAATGTATATCCTACCACCCGTACGATTGACAATTTCATACTGAATTTCCGTAAATATTTTGAGCAGGATAGCCGCAATCCCAAATACTTTCATTCAGTGAGAGGTGTAGGTTATAAGTATGCTGAAAGCCCCAGCCCCCTGTCCACCGATGAGGGCACTTAGGTTACCTTAAAAAATTTCGGTTATTTTATTTTGCCATCATTACTACTACTATTAAGCTTTAGTTGCGTCGCACTCTTGTACTCATTGCAATTTTATGCAGCATTGTGCATTCTTAAAATTATAATCCGAAGCGCAATGTATTCCAAAGGCACAGCAATTAGTAGCGACTCATAGGCATAGGCAAGAAAATACATTTTAACGCAAAGTCCACAAATAAAATCCAAAACAATGCAAAGAAATACGCAGAAGCTCTCCTGAGCAACTTAGTTATCTTGAAATTCTTTGTTTTATTTCAACACTTTAATTCTCAAAAATTAAATGCAACAAATAGGAAATTAGTTCTATGTTGCCGCGGCGGTCCGAAGGACTCCGGACTCTTTCGGAGGGACAAGGGGGCTACAAATCGCCCAACTGAGGCCTGATCACAATTTCTTCTACCGTGGCCTGAGCCGATAGCCTGCTTGCTGTAAATATTAATTGAGCAATATCGTCAGCTTCCATAATACGTTCAGATGCTACATGACCTTTCCAAGAATCAGTATATACAGCACCTGGAATGACCGCAGTTACTTTTATATTGTGCTCTTTCATTTCTGCCCGAAGATTTTTCGTAAATCCGAGAAGAGCAAATTTTGAAATGCTGTATGCACCACCATTAGGGTAGGCAGAAAGTGCAGCAACAGAACAAATTGTAAAAATGTGACCCTCTTTTTGCTGCATCATGCGGGGAATTATGGCACGTGTAACATGATAAGCGCTAAATAGATTTACTGATAACATTTTTTCAAGTGCTCCCGTTGGTTCATTCCAAATATTGCCGGGTGTGAATGTTCCTGCATTATTGATGAGGACATCAATTTTATCTGCAATACCTAAAAACCAATGCCCGAATGATTTTGCTTCTTGTTCATCTCCAATGTCAAATGCCTTTGCATGAATAGCAATATCGGGATAAGCCCCTTTCAGTTTCTCTAGCGATTGCATCAAGGTCTTATCATTACGTGCAGTCAGGTATAGATTGAAACCATTCTCTGCAAATTTTTTTGCTAATGCAAAACCAATTCCACGGGAAGCACCTGTAATTACTACATTCATAAACCTATTTTAAAATGAAACTCTGCAGGAACAATTTATTCTTCCGGATTTTATGACTATGAAATCAAAGCTAATTAAGTTTGCTCTTGATGATGAAGTATAAACACATCTTCTTTGATCTGGACCATACATTATGGGATTTTGATGCCAATGCCCGCGCCACATTGGAGATGTTACATCTGGATAAACAACTTCATGATAAAGGTGTTCATGATTTTGAACTTTTTCATAAAAATTATCTTCAGCACAATGAGAAACTCTGGGAACGTTATCGCAAGGGACAAATCAGGCAGGATGAACTACGTCTCAAAAGGATGAAACTTACACTTCTTGACTTTAAGATCACAGATGAAGTGCTGGCAAAAGAGTTAGGAGACCTTTTTTTGCAAATGCTGCCTACCCGCACACTACTTTTTCCCCACACCCGGGATGTCTTAGATTACCTGGCAAATAAAGGTTACCAGCTCCATCTGATCACCAATGGGTTTGAAAATACCCAACACAGTAAATTGAGCAATAGCGGGCTATCGCATTATTTCGCAAAGGTGATCACTTCTGAAGGCAGCAATAGTTTAAAACCGCAAAAAGAAATTTTTGAATATGCATTAACGCTAACCGGGGCACAAGTGCATGAAAGCCTTATGATTGGCGACACCATTGAAGTGGATATAGCAGGTGCCATGAGTGTGGGTATGGACCAGGTGCATGTAAATTATAACCATTCATCACAGAGTATTAAACCTACATATACTGTCCATGCCCTTGATCAATTAAAATCTTTTTTATAAAAAAGCCTCCCTGGTGGAAGGCTTCAGCCTGCTTAGCTAAAGAAACAAGATGTCTTTTCTTTGTTGCAGGATTTCTTTTTTTCAATCTTCTTGGTTTCTTTCGCTGCTTTGTTTTTTGCATCTTTTTCATCGAGCACTGTTGCAGTAACTGCAGCAGTAGTCAATAAGCCTGCAGCTACAACCAGTAAATATTTTTTCATACTTTATAGTTTATAGTTCAATTTACAACATTATCAACCTTAACGCACAATAGAGCATGGAAATTTTTACCATTTTCCAAGAACGGTAACACCTCCCTTCACCTTCTGGTTCATTTTCACCTCTATTTTTGCATCAAGAGGCAAGAGGAGATCAACACGTGAACCAAATTTTATGAAACCCATTTCTCCTCCTTGCTGCACCATGTCCCCAGGCTTAAGGTAATTGACAATACGCTTTGCAAGTGCGCCTGCTATTTGCTTCAACAGCATTTCCTTGCCATGATGCTTATATACCACACTATGCCGCTCATTATCCAGGGATGATTTTGGATGCCAGGCTACCAGGTACTTTCCCGGGTGGTATTTGCTGTAGGTTACTTCTCCCGTTACAGGATTTCTATTTACATGCACATTCAGTGGGCTCATAAAAATGGAAATTTGTAAACGACGGTCATTGAAATACTCATCTGCCTGCACTTCCTCTATTACTACTACCGTTCCATCGCAGGGTGAAACGATAAGGTCCTCACCATCGGCATGTGTGCGGCTTGGAATGCGAAAGAAAGAAAGTATGAAGATCAATAACACTACAGTACCGATAGCGACGACCCATCCGATCACAGGATATTGGGGGCTGATCAGGAACAAAGTAAGTAGGTTAATAACAGCAACGACTACAAGGGAAAGAAAAATGAAACGGTAACCTTCTTTATGAATGCGCATGAAAAAATGTAAGTGGCAAAAATATGTTACAAAACCAATATCGCATAAACAGTACAAGCAATAGATGCAAACAATAGTGAATCAAAACGGTCTAAAAATCCTCCATGACCTGGCAGGAGCCTCCCACTATCTTTTACTCCGGCCACACGTTTGAGCTTGCTTTGAAAAAGGTCGCCAAAGCTGCCGCTGACACATGCAATGAAGGTGAGAATAGCAGTCTGGAATAAAGGCAGCCGTCCTGTATAGTACGCTAAAAAACACATAACAATTATAGAAAGCCCTACTCCGCCAATCGTTCCTTCCCAGGTTTTTTTTGGAGAGATAGATGATAATGGTGTTTTGCCAATCAATGAACCTACTATATAAGCCATCGTATCATTTACCCAAAGAGAAAAAATGATAAGCAACGGAATAACAAGGTTGAGACTATACTCTGTTTCGCTCCAATGGCTCCGCAAATAAATCATCAAGCCAAGACTCAGTGAAATATAAACCAGTCCAAACAAGCAATAGCCAATCAGATTAATGGACATTCTTTTGAGGAATAACATGGTCAGAGCTAAAATAGCCACACTTAAAATAAAAGCCCACAATCCCACTTTACTCAAATCAATTCCATTGAACTGCAACTGTCCGTTAGTAAAATACAATAGAAGGAACCAACCTGTCACCATGAATCCATACTTATGAAAGGAATTCAATCTAGGCTCAGCAGAATTGATTTTATCAATGAGTTTTTGATACTCGATCCAGCAGCCAAAATGAATAACAGAAAAAAGCAAAAAGAATGTACCACGGCTCCAAAACAGACCTGCAGCCATTACCACAGCAAAAACAATTGCAGTAATCGCTCTTTTTGTAAATGTCGGCCAGTGAAAAGCCATATTAAAAAGGGGAATCGTTTTGGGATCTTAAGGCTTCATCTCCGGCATACACTGTTTCATAATTGTTTGTGGAGTTTTTTCTCATCCACCACCCCACCAGGCCTACAATTGCTGTACTGATCAAAGCTCCAACCAGCAAGTTCGATTCATCAATCAGCGAAGCATTAGGATCGGCAATAAGTGCAGGATGAAAATAAGCATAAGTAATAAAAAATGCATCGTAAACTACGTGGGCTATGATAGCCACCCATAAACTACCGCTATACCAATACATGGCGCCTAATAAAATACCTAATAAAAAACGGGGCACAAAGCCAAAAAACTGGAAGTGAAAAAAGGAAAAAAAGAAAGCTGCTAAAATAATTCCAGCCCAGGGACTTTTGGTGCTTTTTATAAATAGTCGTTGCAACACTCCCCGAAAAAATAATTCTTCACCTACCCCTGCGAAAACAGCAATGAAAACAAGGTTCAATAGAAGATTAGAAATCGTTCTATCCTGCAGCATAAATTGAATGGTTTTAGCTGCGTCCTGTTCCATGCCTTGCATCCATTTGCTCGTGCCATCATTAAAAGGAAGCCCCCGGTTCAATATACCTGTATATTCCACAATGGGTACAGCCAGCAATAATGCTGTTACACCTATCAACCAGTAAACAACATGAGAAGGCGCTTTCAATCCTAAATATTGCGAGGGATAGGGGTCGGAAAAATAGGCAAACAATAAAGACGGTATCAGGAATAGTCCAAGAAATTGGAGCAATAGCATGCCTCTTATCATAGTTAAGGTTTGCGCATTGTGCTCCCACTTATTTACATCACCCATTTCTAAAAGGCTAATGCCGGTAATCTTTGAAAGTATAATTCCGCCGATCAGTGAAAGAACCATTACAATTCCAAAAGCCATCCCAAAAAACAACAGGAGCTGCATCCACACGGGCTTTGTTTTAAGATATGTTTGCATAAGTCCTCTTTCTGTTAATTGTACATTTGTGCCCACACAGGCTAACCAATTCGCAAGATAAGCCGTGATGGCAGAATACACATCTATTGATAAAAATTGACAATATATACTTACCCGATTTTCCGCTTTTGCTGGCACCTATGGAAGATGTGAGTGACCCTCCCTTTCGTGCTGTTTGTAAAGAAAATGGAGCGGACCTGATGTACACAGAATTTATCAGTTCAGAAGGGTTAATACGTAATGCCATAAAGAGTCGTAAGAAACTGGACATATTCGATTATGAACGCCCGGTGGGCATACAGATATTTGGAGGTGATGAAGAAAGCCTTTCCCTGGCTGCAAAGATTGTGGATGTCACAAACCCGGATTTGCTTGATATAAATTTTGGTTGCCCGGTAAAAAAAGTGGCTTTGAAAGGTGCCGGGGCAGGTGTATTGAAAGATATCGATTTAATGGTGCGGTTAACCAAAGCTGTAGTAGATTCTTCCTCATTACCGGTCACTGTAAAGACACGATTGGGTTGGGACGACGCCACAAAAAACATTGAAGAAGTCGCTGAACGCTTGCAGGATGTGGGTATAAAAGCGCTTGCTATACACGGCCGCACCCGCACCCAAATGTATAAAGGTGAAGCAGACTGGACACTGATCGGGAAAATAAAAAGCAATTCAAGAATACACATTCCCATTTTTGGAAACGGAGATATAGATTCTCCGGAAAAAGCCCTCGAATACAAAAACCGTTATGGTGTGGATGGCATCATGATTGGCCGTGCAGCTATTGGTTATCCGTGGATTTTTAAAGAGATTAAACATTACTTGAAAACTAATGCGCATTTACCTGCACCCACATTGGAGGAAAGAGTTGAAGTTGCAAAAACCCATTTACATAAAAGTGTGGCATGGAAAGGACCTATTGTAGGTATTTATGAAATGCGTAGACACTATGCTAATTATTTAAAAGGCTTGCCGAATATAAAGGAGTATCGTCAGAAATTAGTTACCCTTTCGACTGTTGCCGAGATAGATGAAGTGCTGGATGACGTAGCTTTAGCTTATTCAGGATACGAGTTTTTAAAGTCCCCTATTGAGCTTGTGAACTATCACGAAAAATGTCCGGTTTGACACTTGAATGCTTCTTCACCCTAAAAAAAGCAATAAGCGAGATGATCAACCATGTGCCTTCGAGTACTACGAAAGGCCAATATAAAATTAAAAAAGATGCATAGCATGCCAATGCTGCACCAGAAGCATTTAATCCAAAGAATAATCTGCTGCTTCCGCTGATGTATTGAAAAATGCTGCAGAAATAGGCAAGCAATATCAAACCGACTCCAACTGTGCCAATAAGATCACTTGTATTCATATATTCTTTATGTATGTATCGCTTTCAGTACATCTTCACTCAAAGGCGATATAGAGCAATCAAAATAATGAGTAAGCACTCCCTTCTCATTGATCAGATATTTTGAAAAATTCCATGAAGGAGCTCTATCATTCCAGCCGTTCAGGTTTTTTTCTGAAAGCCATTTGAAAACGGGATCCTGAAGTGTGCTTTTAACAACCACTGCTTTTTTTGCCAAAGGGAAAGCAACTCCAAAATTAATTGTGCAAAAATGGGCAATGTCTTCATCATTTCCTTTTTCCTGTTCCTTAAAATCATTGGAAGGCACACCAATAATTTCGAGATGCTCTTTTGCCGTTTCATACAATTCTTGTAAATCCGCATATTGGGCTGTATAACCACAATTGCTTGCACTGTTCACGAATAAAATTTTCTTGCCTCTTAATAATTCAAGTGGCAGTTTATTTCCATTATTTAAGATGAGAGAAAGATTATACAACGACATTCGGGGCGCAACTAAGTTCTCATTTTTAATTATCCTGACCTTTTTGCCCCGAAGCTTTGAGAAACCTAACAAAAAAGGATAAAATATTTTTAATAACGACTGCCTTAAGTTTAATTTTTCCATAATGACATTCTTCTGCTACCTGATGATCTTTTTAAAAATTGACAGTTTTCCTTTGAATGGAGGATATTTGAAATCAGGATCAAACCATGTGGGTGTGTGCATGATTGCTTTCCTATGGCTAAACGTTTCAAAGGAATATTTTCCATGGTAAGCTCCAAATCCACTGTTACCACGGCCACCGAAAGGCAGGTGATGATTCGTGAGATGCCAGCTTGCATTGTTAATACATCCCCCTCCGAAAGGAATTTGCGATATCCACTTATGGGCTTTGCTGTTGCTGCCTGTAAAAACATATAATGCCAGTGGATTTTTGTTTTGGCGGATCACATCAAAAACTTCTTCATTTATTTTCCAACTGATCACAGGAAGCAGAGGACCAAAAATCTCTTCATTCATTATATCAGATGTTACACTTGTTTCTTCAACCAATGTAGGTTCTATAGATAATTCTTTTTCATTCCATTTTCCCCCGAAAATAACTTTACTGTTTTCAATATGTTTTACGATCCTGTCAAAGCTTTTTTTATCAATGATCTTTCCGTAATGGTAATCATCTGCCAGGTAAAATTGTTCAATACACCGCTGTAATTCACTTATAAACTTTTCTTTGATGCTTTCGTGTACAAGCAAATAGTCAGGAGCTACACACATTTGTCCGGCATTGCTGAATTTGGTCATCGCAATGCGCCGGACGGCAACGGTTATGTTCGCATCGCTTTCTACAATGCATGGACTTTTACCACCAAGTTCGAGCGTTACAGGGACCAGTTTTTGAGCAGCCATCTCATAAATCATTTTTCCTACTGATGTACTACCTGTATAAAAAACATGATCAAAACGAAATTGGTTCATCATTTCGGGCACTACTGCTGCACCATCGCCTTGCACTATATGTACATAGTCGGGCTCAAAGGTTTCACTAATAATTTTTTGAAGTAATGCCGCAGTCGCAGGTGCTGCCTCACTTGGCTTGATTATAGCACAGTTTCCCGCTGCTAATGCCCCTACCAAAGGTGTGAGCACAAGTTGCAATGGATAATTCCATGGACCGATAATGAGCACGAGGCCAAGCGGTTCATGAAGTATATAACTGCTGCCCGGCAGATTGAGCAGATTTGTACTTACCGGTTGGCGCTTCATCCATCTGGATAAGTTTTTTAAAGCATAATTTATCTCAGCTATTGTAAATCCAATTTCTGTGACCCAACATTCTTCTTTGTTTTTTTTAAGATCTGAATAAAGAGCTTCATAAATTTCGTTTTCAAACTTATACAGAGCTTCTTTTAAGCCTATTAACTGCTTCTTCCTGAATTCCGGTTTTCTGGTATTTCCTGCGGCAAAATAACTCTGCATGCAAGTTAATTTGTCTACTATGGCAGGCCTGTTCATGCAGCAAAGAAAAACAAAGCGGCTCACAAACTCTGATGAATGAGATGATAAGTTATTTCTTAGGTGTTAACTTCATCAAATTGCAGTACCAACTGCCTATTTATGAAAGCTGCCACCATCAATGAAATAAAAACTGAATTAAAACGTCTGCCACAGGCCAGGGCCACTGAATTGTGCTTACGGATGGCACGCTTCAAAAAAGAAAATAAAGAACTCCTGACTTATCTTCTATTTGAGGCAGATGATCTTACATCGTATTTAAAAACTATAAAAGAAGATATAGACATTAGTTTCGCTGAGGTGCATAGAACAAATCTGTACTTTGCCAAAAAAAGCCTTAGAAAAATTCTCCGTAATATCAATAAACACATAAAGTACACAGCAGATAAAGGTGCTGAAGCAGAACTGCTGCTTCATTATTGCACCAACTTTAAGGGATTAAAATTGGCAACGAATAAAAGTGCAGCCCTTTCAAATATTTATACGGCACAACTAAAAAAAATAGAAGCGGCTATTGGTACTATGCACGAAGATCTGCAACACGATTATCTAATTCAACTTGAGAGACTAAAAAAATAATATGAAAAAAAGAACTTTAGGAAATAGTGGCATAGAAGTGAATCCTTTAGTATTTGGCGGTAATGTATTTGGGTGGACAGCAGATGAAAAAAGATCATATGAATTATTAGATGGATTTACTGATGCCGGCTTTAACCTGATTGACACTGCCAATTCCTATTCTCGTTGGGTGCCGGGGCATAAGGGCGGGGAATCGGAAATAGTGATAGGCAACTGGTTGAAAAAAAGGGGGAATCGTAAAGAAGTTATCATAGCAACGAAAGTAGGATCGGACATGGGACTGGGACATCCTTGCCTTACGAAAAATCATATACTGGAACAGGCAGATGCTTCATTGGAACGATTACAGACAGACTACATAGATCTTTATCAAACACATTTCGATGATCTTACCACGCCTGTTGGAGAGACCATGGAAGCATTAGCACAATTAATAAAAGATGGTAAAGTGCTTGCCATCGGTGCTTCTAATTTAAGTCCGCAAAGATTGACCGAATCCCTCGGATATAGCAGGCAAAATAATATCCCCTCATACCAAACTTTGCAACCTGAGTATAATTTATACAACCGGGTGAAATATGAAAAAGAATATGAAAATATTTGTATTGAATACAATTTAGGGGTCATTCCTTATTTCGCACTGGCAAGTGGTTTTCTCACAGGCAAATACCGGAGTGAAGGTGATGCGGCAAAAAGCATCCGCGGTAGTACGATTGTAGAAAAATATCTGAACCCCCGGGGCTTTCGCATCTTGCAAGCTCTGGACGAAGTGGCGCAACGCTACAGTACCTCGCCCACATCAATAGCAATCGCATGGCTAATGGCAAAGCCAACTATCACCGCACCCATTGCATCTGCTACAAGTAAAGAGCAACTTGCTGAACTTGTAAAAGCAGTGCATCTGAACCTTTGGGAGGATGATGAATCTTTAGAACAACTGGATGAAGCAAGCAATTATTAGCATCGAATCAAAACTGAAAATATATAAATGGGCCGCTGCTTTCCTGGCTTAAAATCAGTAGAATCAGCATATCCGCCCATACCATTCTTAAAAGCCACCAGGGCGTTTTATGGCAACATTTAAAACACGGGTGTCACGCATAAATCAGTGCAAAGCAACCATACCAACAACTATAACAGAAACTTTAATAATAGTTAATGTAGATAAAAGCACTGCACCTTTGTGAACATGAGTGAACATTGATGTAAGCATTCGCCAGGCTGAAGTAAAATCAGGAGCTCTAAAAAATAGCCATGTTACATTAACTAAGAAAAATGTAACTAGTGCTAGAAAAAAATTTGATGGTACATTCTTTAAAAATCGCGGAGCCATAAATCCCTGCACAACTACTTGATGTTTATGAATGGTATTTGATTGTGGAGTTGACCGCAAACGGGAATCCTGAATAAATTTTTCAACCATCAAAGAAAACCCATGTAAAGCACCCAAAACTACAAAAGTCCAGTTAACGCCATGCCACAAAGCCACCAAGCAACATTGTTATCATAAGATTGATATATGTTTTGAATTTACCGTTACGATTACCGCCCAAAGGAATATATAAATAATCTCTAAGCCAGGCTGATAAAGTGATGTGCCATCTTTTTTGTCTAAGCCAGTCTCCTGCAAGGGACTCGGCGTATGAGGTAATAGTGACAGCGAGTCCACGTTGTGAGACTCGCCTCCAACATAATCTTATAATCCATTTGCAATTTCATAAAATCACAAATGAAAGTGTAAAATTTGAGAAGAGTGCAAAAGCGTCGAAGCAATCTTCTTAAACTTCTAATGGTACTTTAGCTTGGTTGATGTTTTTAAATGATTTGAATAAAAAATAAAAGGGGAATGCAAGCATTAATATAATCAGAGAGTATATACAGTTAATAGTGTCTTCAAAAAAAAGCCCGACAATAAGCCCAAGTGTAATAATTATCATGATAATTGCGCTGTAAGGATATCCCATGCTTTGTATGGTGCAGCCACCGCAGGCTTTTTATTGCGAACAAAAATTATAGAGATATAAACAGACAGATCAACAATAACTGCAAACAATATTGTTACATTTAGTACCAGATTAAATAAACCTGTTAACGCTAAAAGCACTGTGGCAACGGTCGTAATGATTAGCGCATTGCCAGGTATGGAATGTTTATTAAGCGTAGATGCTGACTTAAAAAATAATCCCGCTTTTGACATTGCAAATAATATTCGGGGAGTAAAAAGTATGCCCAAATTTGCAATTCCTATCAGGGAAATAACAGAAAGTATTGTAACAATAATATCGCCCTTGCTACCGAATATTTTTTGAGCAGCATCGGCAGCAGGTAATGATGATTTTGCCATTTCCTGCAGCGGCAGCACCGCAATAAGACCCACGTTAACGAGCACATAAATAATCATGATACTTATTACCCCCCAAAACATTGAACTTGGAAGATTTTTTTCCGGATTAGTATCTTCTTCAGTAAAATAAATCGCATTATTCCAACCGGAGTAAGTTGCAAAAATTGCTCTTAATGATAAGATGATTGCCGCAAATAAAGGAATTGTACTTATTGAATTTTCGGTGTCAACTGAATATCTGTGTCCAATAAAAAAATAAATGAAACAAGCAATTACAAACAGTAATAATCCAATTGCTTTAAGAGCACTCATTACTTTTTGAAAATTACTGCTTTGCCGCATTCCCTGCCATTGTATAATAGCGATGACAATAATAAGAACAGAAGAAATTATACCTATAGGAATGTTTAACCCCAAAAGTTTGTTCAGGTATTCAACTGTTGCGATTGCCAGGTATGCAGTAGAGCCAATACTAGCAATAAAATCGCTCCACCCGGTAATAAAACCACCCATATCCCCAAATGTTTTTTGAGCCAGCACAAACGGTCCGCCTGCAAAGGGAAAACGTGTTCCCATTTCAGCATAAACAGATGCGCCAAGTAAAGAAATAAGTCCTCCAATGATCCAAAAAGAAATAAAAAGATATGGAGTAGTTATATAGCCGGCAACTCTTGCTGGCATTCGTAAAATACCTACACCGATTGCACCACCTATTACAGCAGAAAGACCAAATCCAATTCCGAGAATTCGTTTAAGATGGGGTAGTTTAGGTTTGATAGTTATTATTTTAGTGAGTTAAACTTTCAACAACATTTAAAGATTTTCTCGCCTCTAAAATTGAAAATATATAAATGAGCCACTGCTTTCCTGGCTTAAAATCAGTAGAATCAGCATACCCGCCCATACTATTCCTAACAGCCACCAAGGCGTTTTATTGGCAACATTCAACACCCTTGTATTGCGCATAATCCAATGACAAACTATCAAAAGCACAGTAATAATACTCACTTTCAAAATAGAAAGTGTTGATAAAACAGCAGCCCCGTTAGTGACTCCGCCAAACATAGATGATAGCAAACGCCAGGCGGTAGAAAAGTCTGCAGCCCGGAAGAATACCCAGGTAACATTTACAAGGAAAAATGTGAGCAATGCTAGCAAAAAATTTTTGGGCCAGGTAGCTTTTAAAAATCGTGGCGCTGTTAACCCCTGCAATACCATTTTTTCTCTTTCATGAATTTCAATGGGCTCAGATATTTTTTTTCGCCTTGTAAAAGAATCCTGTATCCATTTCTCTATGCATAGATATAAACCATGCAAGCCGCCCCAAACGACGAATGTCCAGTTGGCACCATGCCACAAACCACCTAACAACATAGTGATCATCAGGTTTACATACGTTCTTCCAATTCCTTTGCGGTTACCACCAATAGGTATATACAAATAATCACGAAGCCATGCCGATAAGGTAATATGCCAACGTCTCCAAAAGTCAGAAAACCCAATAGCTGCATAGGGATATAAAAAATTTTCAGGTAATACAAATCCAAGGCTTAATGCTACACCTAATGCGCAGGTGGAATACCCTGCAAAGTCAAAAAATATTTGTCCTGAAAAAGCAAGTACGCCCATCCATGCATCCAGTGGATCCAAAGCCTGTGCAGCACTAAAAACAGTATCTGCGGACGCAGCGAGCATACTATCAGCAAGCACCACTTTCATGAATAATCCAAGTGAAAGCAGGAATAACCCGTTTATTAATTGTTTTTGATTTGCAGTACGCGGTGACTCAAACTGCGGCACGAGTTGAGGTGGGCGTACGATAGGACCTGCAACAAGATGCGGGAAAAACGTAACGAAGAGGGAAAAATCGAGCAATGACTTTACGGGTTCACTCTTCTTTTTATACATGTCTATTGTATAACACAAAGTGGTGAATGTATAAAACGAAATACCGGCAGGTAGAATAATACTTGGTTTGGCTGGATGATAATCCCAACCAATACTATTCACAAACATCACGAAATTATCTAAAAGGAATGTGCCGTATTTAAAGAAAATAAGCATGCCCAGGTTGCCAATAAGGCTTATTACCAGCAATAACTTTCGTTTATGTTTATTCTCCT
>MWVX01000280.1_pt1 | contig 14993 bp, 13 predicted proteins | sample 1047311 | NCBI WGS metagenome assembly MWVX01 (sample SAMN06349984, study PRJNA376086) | soil metagenome | isolation source: MtG-4 sample Antarctic (ecotone) soil | place: Antarctica | collected 2015-01-13 | reverse complement strand
GGTTAATAAAGTTCAGTTATCACCCACAGCCGATTTTGGATTTTGGATTTTGGATTTTGGATTTGTTCTTCTGTTTTCATTCCTATATCCATTTCCCCAACCTCAAAAACATATTCTCACTAAAACCAGAGTTTTATTTTACTTTTTACTTTTGCCTTTTTACTTTTTACTTTAAAAATTTTACTTTAGAAATTTTTACTTCTAAAAATGTTTTCTCACACTTGTGTAGCCCAACACAATTTTACTAACGGTTTGAGCGACATTCTCGACTAAATACTCCGCCGGAGGATTCCAATTTGACGGTTGAGAAATGGCGAGTTCGACGGCACGAACAATCGAATCCGTTTCCGCGCCGCTTAAAATGTTGCTTCCCGCTTCGATGGTTTCCGGTCTTTCGGTTACGTCGCGCAACGTCACATTCGGAATGCCGAAAATCGCGCATTCTTCCTGTACCGTGCCGCTGTCGGTCAAAACCGCTAACGATTTTTTTTCCAATTTGACGAAATCAAAAAATCCCAACGGCTCAAGTAATTTTATTTTATCGGTTTCGACTGCAATGCCGAATTTTTCTAATTTTTCCGCCGTTCTCGGATGGACACTGACCAACATCTTTTTTGTAAATTTACGGGCGACGGCGGAAAGCCCTCGAAAAATTTTCTCTAATCTCTCCGCCGTGTCAACATTTTCCGAACGGTGAAGCGTAACTAAAAAATACTCAAACGGTTCAACCGAATATTTTTCAGGCGAATCGCTTCGTTCGATTTGTTCCGCAAAAATATCCAAAACTTCTTTTATCGGATTTCCCGTGACATAAATTCTTTCGCGTTCGATGCCTTCATTTACCAAATTTTCCTTGCTTCGCCCGCTATAAGGCAATAAAATTGTGCTTGAATGGTCAATAATCCGCCGATTAACTTCTTCCGGCACACGATTGTCAAAACAACGATTGCCGGCTTCCATATGGAACACGGGAATTCCGCGCCGCGCCGCGACAATTGCCGACAGCGCGCTGTTCGTATCGCCCAAAATCAGCACTTTATCGGGTTTATATTTTTCTAAAATCTCATCAGTTCCAGCCAAAATTTGTCCGATCTGGTCGCCGAAACTTTTTGATTTGATTCCGAGATGAACATTCGGCGGGCGCACCTGTAAATCTTTAATAAAAATATCGCTCAGACTTTCGTGATAATTTTGCCCCGTGTGAACAGTAATATGTTCGGCGTGTTGGTCGAGAATTTTCAACACCGGACTCAATCTGATTATTTCCGGGCGCGTCCCGAAAATCGTCATTATTTTCATATTTTTTCTAAACACCTGCCCACAAAAAGCGGGCGATTTCTTCGTTAGATTGAGCAAGCAGTTTTTTCAAATCTTCAACCGAGATATTTCCATCCTTAGAAGAATACTCACCACTCAATACGGTTGTAAAATCTTTCTCATGGCGCAATTCAGGCAAAACCGGCAAAATCACATAATAGCCACCGCGTTCCGTCGTGCGAAAACATTCTTCTTCGGAAACCATTATTTCGTGAACTTTTTCGCCCGGTCTAATTCCCGTAAAAACTAGCGGCAACTCATTTTCGCCCATCAAAGCCCGCGCTATATCGGCGATTTTTGCCGATGCCACCTGCGGCACAAAAGTTTCACCGCGTCCGCCGTGTGCAATCGCCGCAAAAACCGTGTCAACCGCTTTATCCAAACTCAACAAAAAGCGCGTCATTTCCTCTAAAGTAATAGTTAGAGGCTGCCGGTTTCTAACTTGTTCGACAAAAAGCGGCACAATCGAACCACGCGACGCGATGACGTTTCCATATCGAACGCACATATAATCCGTCTTTACACAATCGCGGTTGGCTTCAATCAAAATTCTTTCCTGCAAAGCCTTTGTCATGCCCATCACATTTATCGGTTTGCAGGCTTTGTCCGTCGAAATTCCAACCACCTTTTCAACCGCTAAATTATTTTCACGAATTGCCCGCACAACATTTTGCGCTCCGTAAATATTAGTTAAGACGGCTTCAAACGGAAAATATTCGCACGACGGAACTTGTTTCAAAGCCGCCGCGTGAAACACGATGTCAATTTGGCGCATCGCCGCCAATAATGCTGAATAATCGCGCACATCACCGATGCGAAAGTTTAATAAATCTTGAGAATTTTGATAAATAATATCATCGGTCGCCGTCTTTCGATGCAGAAATTCAAGCCGCATATAATGTTGTTTCGCTTCGTCCCGCGAAAAGACGGTTATTTGTTTCGGCGTTCCCATTTCCCCGCGCAAAAGCCGTTTCACCAGCGTTTGTCCCAAAGAGCCGGTGCCGCCCGTGACCAAAATTCTTTTTCCTTCAAGTTGTTTCATTTTCTAAATTTATTATAGGGAAACGGGTCATTTGCCATTTTCTCAATCATTTCTTCCCAACCCATCGGCTGAAAATTTGTCTCCCGTCTAAACTTGGTCGAGTCGAGGCTTCTGTCAATCTCAAATTCTTCAAACGGCTCAATCTCGATTTCGATTTTGTAGGCTTTTTTTAATAATTTCAGCAAATCGAATTTGCCTATCGGCTGACTCGAAACGTGATATAAACCGTGCATTTCTTTATAATTGACAATCAAATCCGCGATTATGTCAGCTAAAACAATGGTCGGAAATCCCGAAAAAACGGCGTTTTTATAGCCTTTTACTGTTCTACCCGCTTGGCTTAAAAACCATTCAACCAAACTGTGGCTGGTTTTTAACTCTCGTCCGATGATTGAGGTCCGCAAATTTAAACAATTTTCCGCCGAAACCTCGCCCAGATTTTTGCTTTTTCCGTATAAATCAAGCGCATCCGCCACATCTTCCTCCATATAGTTTCCTTTCGTTCCTCTAAAAACACAATCAGTGCTGATGTTTATCAGCTTTATGTTTTGCGTCTGTGCCAAATTTGCTAATTGATGCGGAAAAATTGAATTTATAGTCAAAGTTTTTATAACATTCTTTGAATTTGATATTTGTTTGACAACTCCGATGGCATTGACAATAACATCCGGACGCGATTGATTAACGGCTTTCTTAATCGTCGAATATATTTCGGCATCTACTCCGTAGATGATTTTCTGGGAGATAAGACTTTTGGGATATTCAGCGGGCAAAAAAATTTCCCGAAGTGTTGACCAAACTTCAAATTTATCTCCCAATACCTGCACAAGTTTATGCCCAAGCATTCCGTTACCACCCAAAACCAAAACCCGCATATTTATCCCTTAAAGTAAAATGTCAACTATCTGCGTTTCGACTATTAAAGTAATTCTCTGTGTTGTAGGTGGCGTTTTAGCAATAGTTTAATTCGTTTTGATTAAAGTATTTTCTAACGCATAATCCAGAACATTTTTAGTTTCATTTGCAACTGAACTATTTGACAACCATTCTATCGCAAATTCCCTGGATTTATTTGATAATTTACTGTAATCATTTGCATTTAAATCTATGATTTTGTTGATAATTTCTCGCCATCTTTGCGGCTTATCCAAAGTTATTTCCCAACCAATTCCCTTTTCTTCCAAATTTACCCAAGGTGTCCGGTCGCTAATCAAAAGCGGACAGCCGGCGGCAAGTGCTTCCAAAAAAACATGCCCAAAATTTTCACCCAAAGTCGGAAGGACGAAAAAATGATATTCGAGTAATTTATTTGTTACCTTTTCAAACTGAATTGAACCTCTTGCCTCAACCTTTATGTTTGAAGGAAGTTTTCTTATAATCTGTTCGCATTCTCCCCAATACTGTAAATCCTCTAGCGGACCCCACACGTCAATTTCTAAATCTCCCTTAATATCGGTTAAATTTTCAAGTAAAAACTTAAAATTTTTTTTCCGCACAAATCTTGAAAGAAAAATCAAACGCGCTTTTCCTGATATTTTGCGCGGCTTTGAATTTGGGTCAAAATCAGGCAAAATCGTTTTCGGCGTTAGATCAGGAGCGATAAAAATCTTCGCCCCTTGGCTTTTTATCCCTTTTATTTCATTTGCTTCGAGTTGTGAAGAGGCTTTCCAAATCACTTTTTGATAGATTCCCGAGAGTTTTGCAAAAGTGATAAAACCTTTTTTTTTCGCGGATTTTAAGCCTAATCCGCCAATCGAAAGTTCTCCGCAGGGTGCAACAATTATATTTATATTTGGAATCAACTTCAATTTTTGCAGTATTAAGACATAAATAGTTAATGCAGCGAAATAGCTGTTAAAATAAAGTATATTCGGCTTGACCCGCAAAATAAGTTCACGCAGTTTCGAGATTTTAATATTATCTTTTGATAAATAAAAAACTTGAGCGTGATGATGATTATTCCACTCATTTATCTTCACGTTTTTATATGGCTGTCGGTCTAGTTTGCCGTCGTGGTCGCGGGTAATAACCCAAAAATCATAAATGTCGTGTAAGCGTTCAACCATGTTAACAATCGTCCGCATTCCGCCGCCGCTTTTATAACCCGGCAAATAGTAATCACACAGAACTAGTATTTTAGGCTTTCGGTTTTTCAATTCTCCGTCCGACATTGGCAATTAAAAATTATATCTTCCCGCTTTAATCATCTCTTGATAGAGGTTTTCATACAAACCCGCAATCGCCTTGGGTTCAAATCTTTTCGCGTTTTCCAGCCCTTTTTCAAGCAAATTTTTCCGATAAATTTTATCGTTGATGAGCCTTAAAATACCCTTCCTAATTTCAGAAACATTTGACGGATTTACCAACATTGCCGCGCCGCCCGAAACTTCTCTGAGCGGACTGATATTACTTGTAATAACCGCCGTCCGCATCGCTTGAGCTTCAATGACGGGAAGCCCAAATCCTTCATATGTCGAACAAAAAGCAACTATGTCGGCTTTGGCATACTCGTCTTTTATTTCGGCATCGGCTAAATCAAAATTTTGCTCAAAATCTATCCGGTTGTGTTTTAATTCATTCATCAACTCCGTGTCAACCCGCCCAATAATTTTGACCCGGCATTTTATATCTTTTAAGGCTCTGACCAAATTTATGACATTCTTATTGGGCGCAGTCCCGATTTGTAAAATAGTCGGACAATTGCTGTTAAATTCTTTGTCCGTCTCCGCCAAGAAATTCTCGCGCAACGGATTTTCTATCAGACGGATTTTTTCCGCCGCACAGTTGGTATATTTGATAATTTCATTTTTTGTCGCCTCGGAAATCGCCGTTATATATTTTAATCGCTTGACGGGCAAATCCAAAAACAACTTTTTTAGAACAAACCTCCGCAACCCTTTTCCGTTATGCAAAAATCTGAGGTCGTGAATGGTTAAGACCGTCTTTTCGCGGGGCAGAAGCAAGGCGATGTAATGAATATCTCCCGTTATATGATATATGTCGGCGGACGGTTTTTGAAAATAAATAAAGTTTTTTATAATACCTGAAACACGATTGAAATATGGCAGTTGCCGAAAAGATGTTTCAAATTTTGTTTTTGAGAGGCTTTTCGCAATTTGTCTAAAAACTTTTTCGAGACTGACCGATTCCGAACTTTTTCTCTCGATATAAACTATTTTTGATTTCATAAAAATAGAAAAGCCAAAAAAGATGGGAATTGAGAATCTATAAATTTTCGGCAGTCAGCGCGTTTTCCAACATCTTCCGCGTAATCGCGGTTGTCCCGATATATTCAACTACTGCGCCGGCGGCGACATTGGAAATTTTTGCCGCCGTTACAAAATCCGCGCCGGCGGCTAAGGCAACTGCCAGACAGGAAATCACCGTATCGCCGGCACCGGTAACGTCATAGACTTTTCGTGCCGAGGCTTTTATTTCTATTGATTTTTGACCTTTTTGAAAGAGTGTCATCCCGTTTTCACCCTGCGTAATTAAGACCGCTTTTGCTTTTATTTCAGCCAGCAATTTATTACCGGCTTTTTCAACCGTGTCCGGTTCGTCGGCAAATTTACAGGCGGCGGCGGCTTCGCTCCGGTTGGGAGTTAAAAGCGTCGCTCCTCTGTATTTTAAATAATCTTGACCTTTTGGGTCCACTAATAGAATTTTTCGTTTTTGTTTGGCTGTGATTATCAGACGTGCCAACAATTCTTCCGTCAAAAAACCCTTGGCGTAATCTGAAATGATGACAATTTCTATCTCATCCCAAACTTTTTCAATTCTTTTCAGCACAACTTCAAAATCTTTTTGTTCCAACGGTTTCGTGTCTTCTTGGTCGAGCCGCACGACTTGTTGTTGATGCGCGATTATCCGCGTCTTTACCGTCGTCCGTCGCTTTTTGATTGGAATCAAAAGTTTTGCCGAAACATTTCCGTCGGCTAAAACTGTTGACAATATTTCAGCTTCTGCATCTCCACCGACAACACCGACAAGAAACGGCGTAGCTCCGAGTCCGGCGACATTTGCCGCGACATTTGCCGCGCCGCCCGCCACTAAGGTTGTTTGATTTAATGAAACAATCGGAACGGGAGCTTCCGGCGAGATGCGCCCGACGCTTCCCCAACAATATCGGTCAAGCATCACATCACCAATTACTAAAACTTTTGCTTTGGGAAAATTTTCCAACAATTTCATACAAACATCAGATTGCACAAACCATTTCGTCAATCATTTCACACCAAATATGAATAATCGTAATATGTGCTTCTTGAATTCGGGCGGTTCTTTCCGACGGAACTAAAACGGCGGCATCGCACAAAGAAGCGAGTTTTTTGCCCGGTGCGCCCGTCATTCCGATTGTTTGGCAGCCGATTTGGTGTGCCTTCATTACGGCGGCGATGATATTCGGCGAATTACCGCTCGTGCTGATTCCGATTAAAACGTCTCCGGCGGCTGCCAACGCTTCGACTTGTCTGGCAAAAATCCGTTCAAAGCCGTAATCATTTCCGATAGCCGTCAAAGCGGAACTGTCGGTTGTCAGGGCAATTGACGGAAAGCCGCGCCGTTTTTTCTCGAATCGTCCGACCAATTCGGCGGCAAAATGTTGTGCGTCCGCCGCGCTGCCGCCGTTTCCGCAGATTAGAACCTTTTTGCCCGCCGTCAAGGTTTCCCAAATTAGTTTAAAGCAATACTCGATTGCTTCAGACTGTTCAGTAACAAGTTTTTGGAAAACCGCTTGATGCTCTTTGAGCGATTTCAACAGCACGGGCGATTCATTTTTTTCTTTTTCACCGACTTTTATCGGAAGGCGCGCCGCCGAATCCTGTAAAATCCGTTCGACAATTCGGCTCGTCGAATGTCCTTCCAAAAACGGCAGCGAAAAAACTTTTCCGCCGTTTTTAACCACAAAATCCGCGCCGATAATTTCCTCCGTTTTCCAATCGCCGCCTTTGACCAGAACATCCGGGTTGATTTCTTCAATCAGTTTTTGCGGTGTCGGCGCGTCAAAAATCCGCACTTCGTCCACAAAACGCAAACCACGCAGCATTTCAGCCCGTTCGGTTTCCACCACCAGCGGGCGCGATAAGCCTTTTATGACACGCACCGATGCGTCGCTGTTGATGCCGACAATCAATTTTGTGCCGAGTTCTCGCGCCCGTCGAAGCAAATCGAGATGTCCGACGTGCAGAATATCAAAACAACCATTAGTAAAAACAACAATTTCTCGCATTTACAGTTTCCCGCCACGCCGCATGGCGTAAATAAATATCTTTAAAATAAATAATTGGACAAAAATAACCACCGCCACCCGAATCACCGTCGGAAAAATTTCACCGTAAAAACTGTCGTAACTGATTTTTGTCAAAACCGTTAAAAAAATCGTGCTTCTCCACATCGAAAAAGCTAGTCCCTCGACAAACGTCGCGTAAAAAACGCGAATCGAAAAGCCGAGAACAATCATCCCTAACGGCACTCCGACAGGACCGAAATTCCGCAACAGATCGCCCATTGCCGTAATTGCCAAACCGAAACCGCCGTGGTCAAAATAAAGTTCGTTGTATGAATAAGCATCGGCGATTAGCGGTTTGTCCTTCCACAAAATGCGCGGAATAAAGGCGGTCCAAGTATATGTCCAAATGTTGTTCTCTAAGCCGTATGACGCTTCATATGATTGTGAACGCTCATAATTTGCCACGACCACGCCTAACGAACTGACAATTTCCAGCCGTTCGGCAAGCACTTCGAGCGATTCGCCCGCTTGCTTTGACCAATCATCGTCGCTGATACTAGCCACCGTTTCCAGCGCAACCGCCCCGTATTGTTCGACCGAAATACGCTCGTCATTTGTTTTCAAACTGCGAAACGTCGTGCCGTAAATCATTCCGAGTATCACCAACAATGGCAAAACAACACCTAAAAGAATCAGATGCTTAAACTGAAATTTACGTCCCGCCATCGCGTAGGCGAAAATCATTAGAAGAAAACTGTTTAAAAGGCTACTTCTTCCGCCAAGCAAAACCAACATAAAACCCGCGATAAAAACTTGTGCGACGACGATAATCAGATGAAACGAGTTCCATCTTTCAAACTTAAAAAAGGCAAGCCACAAAAGAAAGGTCGTCGAGGGAACAATCAATGTCAAGTAATAATAGAAACTGCCGGTTACGTCGAAAATGACACCCGCCCGCTGATAACCGATTTGTCCGAGTTCCAATGCCAGAAGACTTGTAAAAATTCCCAAACCTAAGAAAAAAAGACTCGGCAGGACAACTTCCGTCGGCTTAAATTCCCAATTCGGTAGCCAAGTTGCCAGATAATTGCCGATTTTTTTGGCGTACGGAATAAAAAACCCAACCGCTAAACCGCCGAAACCGAGCATTACATAAACAAAGGTGAGTGGAAAATTATATTCGGGGTCGGTTACATAATTGAGATAATAATAATTTGAAAGTCCGAAGACTAAACTCCAGCCACCGAGAAAGAAAATCGGGAAAAAATAAGTAAGCGTCGCAAAAACCAGCGGATGCGCCAAACTAAATTCTTTGCGATATATCAAATACGCCGACGGCGCGACAATAATTAAGCCCGTCGCCAAAACCCATGGAATAAGATATGGTCTTTCAATTTGTAAAAACCAATTTTCAAAATCTACCAGCAAAAGAAGCGTTCCCAGCAAAACCACGCTCATCAAAATCAATGCCGAAACAAGCATCAACCGTGCGTCAGGCGTTTGCCTCGCGTGAACATTCGGGGTTTGATAATTACTCAATCTTCTCATTTCTCTAAAAATTATTCGCTCGTTACAGATGGTATTGACATCATTTTAAGCGGCAGACGGCAATCACACCATCGGCGAGTTGCGGAGCAAATTTGACGCAGATGTCATTTACCAAATTCCAATACCAAGGATTATACGGGCGATGTTCCCTGCCAATATCATAAAACGAAAATTTCTGAAGAACTAATCCTTCTCTTTCAATGACGAGTTTCAAGGTCGCAAAAGAATAATAGGCAACGTGGTCGGGATGCACCGGCTCATTTTTGCCGCCTTTGCCGCGCACTGCGTAAATTACGTTTCGCATTCCGCAATAAGCGTTTATCGTCGTAATCAGAAGTTTGGTTTCGTGATTCATAAACCGCTTGATACCGCGCAAAAAAAGTCCCGGATTTGAGAGATGTTCAATCATTTCACCGGCGATGATGACCTCGAAAGTTTCGTCAAGCGGAACTTCCGCCAAATTTTCCAAATCCGCCCGAAAAAGTTTTCCGACTCCCGCTTTCTGTAAAATATCTATTCCCGCTTGGTCGAAATCAAAACCGTAAAGTTCCTTTGCCACCGCCGCCATCTCAAAATGGAGCAGCATATTATTGTCAATCGAGTCTTTCGTGTATGGATAATTGGTGCAGCCGAGATGCAGCACTTTTTTACCCGCACAGGATTCTTTTAAAAATTCTACGCGCTCCGTCATTTCAAATTTCTCTTTCATTAAATTTTAGCGGCTGAGAATTCTCCGCACCAGAAGTTTTTCATCTTCGTCGGCAAAACCCAACAACCATAACACGACACAATAGATTATTCCGCCGCTCAAGTTTGCCGCCGCAAACGTCGCCCAAGAAAGCGCGAAATTATCAATAATTATTTTTTGGACGGTTGCCGAAAAAATTACTGAAACTGCTGAAACACCTAAAACTTTTAACCAAAACTCTCGCTGCACGCGCCCGAAAAACCATTTTTCAATATAAAATATCGAGAAAAAAATTATTGCGAAGCCGGACAATCTTCCAATGGCAATCCCGATGTTTCCAAAATTTTCCGTCAAACCAATCATTAAAAAAAGACTGATTGACAAGTTTATCACAAACAGAAAGCAATTATAGTTCGGGTAGCCCAATCCTTCCGTCATTTGCCACGACACCGCTAAAATTGCCGCCAAGCTAAATGTTATGGTGTGAATAATCAAAAGCAGGGCGGTTTTATCGGCGAACTCCGCTCCGAGCCAAAGCGTTAAAAAAAATCTGCTTTCAACGATGAGCGTCGTTCCCAAAAACATCACAAAAAAACACACGGTTTTAGTTGCCGTCCGGTATAGACGCAAAAGTTTTTCCTGATTATCCTTTAATTCGCTGGCGAGAGGAAAAATTACCACTATCAAACTTGAAATAAACCCGTGAATATAAAGAGCGAGAGTCATCGGCACGACGTAATAAGTCAGATTCTCCGCCCCGAAATGTCTGGTTATCCAACCGCGTTCAAAAAGCAGTAAAAAATTTGCCAAAATGTGATAACCGATAACACCCGCACTATAACCGACGAGTAACTTTAAAGTTTTGGTTTGAAAATTTTTACTTATCTTGAATTCAGGCAGCAGACGTTTGGCGGTTTTTGCAAAAATCAGACAAATTATGCCCGTAACTATCAAATTCCAAACCAACAAACTCAAAATACCGAATCCGCTAACCGCTAATAAGATACTGCCGCTTAAGACGGCGATATTATTGAGATTAAAAATTTTTGAATAGACATCGAAACGATGAATGCCCTGCAAAACCGCCGTAAAAATCTGCGTCAACATCGTCAGGAAAAATATCAATGAAGCAATATAGAGCGCGATTACGGCTTCATCCTGTGCCACCGCGTCAATGTTAAAAACTTCGGAAACCAACCAATTTGCCGCTAACCAAATAATTAAAATGCTTAATAACCCGACGGCTAAGTTTATAAAAAGGGCGACTGAAATAATATCTGGAATTTTCTCACTTTCGCCGGCGGCGCGAAATTCGGCGATGTATTTGGTTATCGCCCGACTAAAACTAAAAATAACGGAAAAGCCGACGAAACCCAAAACCAGTATATAAATTCCGTAACTTTGCAGACCGAGATTGGTGATCAGAATCGGCGTGGCGACAAAACTTAAGCCTAGCGGCAAAACAAATGTTGAAAAGCCGTATAAAACATTGCGGACGATGCTCCGGCTGGTTTCGGAAGGTTTTTTTTCCATCATTTTCCGCCAAACGCGTCGAAATATTTTTCGACGGCGATTTTTGCCACTACTTTTTCGTTAAAATTTGCCAAGACAAATTCGCGTCCCGTTTTTGACAGTTTTTCTCTTAGCTGATAATCGTCTTTTAATTTCCCAATGGCAATTTTTAATTCTTCACTGTTTCCCGCTTCAATCAAATAGCCGGTTTTGAGATGTTTTATCGCTTCGGGAATACCGTTTATATTGGTTGAAATACTGGGAATGCCCAATGCCATCGCTTCTAATAAAGAGAGAGGCAAGCCTTCGACATAACTAGGCAAGGCAAAAACGTCGGCAAGTCTCAATAATGTGAATAAATCAATCCGGTTTCCGCCGATTTGGTCGGAAGTCATCAATATAAAATTTTTGTCGAGTCCGTAATCTTGGATTTTTTTCAAATCCTCATCGCATGGCTTCGAGTTTGAAACCCAGACAAAAGTTATATCTTGTTTTTGGGCAAGCAGTTTTTTTGCCGCCTCTAAAAATATCCAACGTCCTTTTCGATTGATAAATTGACCGACGCTGAAAACCAAAAATTTATCGGCTGGCAGGTTGTACTTTTGACACAACTCGGTGCGATTAAATTCATTTGCTAAGGCGGCATCAATTTCCGTCGGGTTTATAATCGAATAAGTAACGGTTATTTTTTCAAAAAATTCTTTTGAAACTAATGTTCTCAAACTTTCTTTGGCATCTTGGTTGCCGGTGAATATATGAAAATTTTTAAACTTTGTCAGAATTCTGAATTTTGCCTGCCATAACCAATAACGCTCTTTTGGTATCGGCTGGATGGAAGTATGAAGCGTAACAAAAACTTGTGTTTTGGCGCACAACCAGCCAAGTGCCAACATTGATTGCCACGGTGCCAGGTCGATGTGAACAATGCCGTTTTTGAAATCGAATTTGTTTAAATATTTGAGCAATTCAAATTCGCTCTTTAGTTTATTCCAATGTCTTTCGAGTTTTCTTTTTAAGGTCGGCGCGGGTTTTGAATCCGTGTGAGAGTCGAGAAATTTATACGGAGTTTCTAAGTTATCCAAAAATTTCAAAAGTTGGCTGTTTGAACCGACGGGCATTATGACCAAAACTTCGCCGTGTTTTTTCGCCTCTTTTATCAAACCGAAAAAATAGGTTTGGGCACCGCCCCAATCCAAATAATTCCAGATATAAAAAAATTTATTCGGTTGGCTTTTTGACCGATTTTCCTGTTTCTTTAACTTCAAGTTTTTTATTAAGAGTCGGCGCATCAACTATTAAAGTAACTTCTAACCTATTGCTGCTATTTTGTCGGAATTCGCGGGCGAATCCGTTTTCTTCGCGCCTAATCTAAAAGTCTTATCCGCCAGTTGATAAAGATATACTAAGAAACTGCAAAACGCCTTGGATTTGCTTGGAGCAGATTCCCAACGTGCCGTGAACTGACGCTGCAAATTTCCCGGATGCCGCCGGTTGACAAACAAAATCCGCAAAATCTCCCGCATCCGTAATTGATGAAGTGGTTTCGGGTTAGTATTCGGTTCGCACCACACCAACGCTTTTGGTTCAATCAACAATTGCCAGCCCATTTTTTTCATTCGCACGAGATATTGAATATCGCCCCAACCGTGCGGAAATTTTTTCTCGTCCATCAGCCCGCATTGGCGAATGGCTTCCGCCGGAAACAAAACACAATTTCCCGCCATTCCTTCGACCTCGAAGGCTTTTTCAGGAAAATCAAACGCCGTCAGATTTTCACATTGAAACCAGCCGCCGGCAAAGGTTTTCCACTTAAAATCCACTTGAAAGACTTTGTGCGGCGCGTCCCACAAAAGAAGCAGTGCGCCGACGACGGAATGCGGATTTGCTTCGGAGGTTTTTATCAAACGGCTGAGAAATTGGTCGTGATAAATCGCGTCGTCGTTCATCGTTACGATGTAATCGGGATTTCTAAGCAGCGCGGCACTTATTCCGCGATTCGTGCCTGCCGCGTAATAAAGTGTGCCGTCGCCCGGCACAATTTGAACATCGGGAAAATTTTGGCTTATCGCCTCACTTGTGCTGTCCGTCGAAGCATCATCTACAATAATGATATGAACATCCAAACCCGTCTTGTCAATTTTGGCAAGACTCCGCAAGGCTTGGAGCGTCGTTTCCCGTCGGTTATAAACCGGCGCGACAAGTGCCACTTTTATTTTTGGTTCGGTCATTCTAAAAGTAATTTAACCAACAGTCTTCGCTAATTTTGGTTCGGCGTTTTCAAGTTTTTTGCTCACCTGTTCCTCAACCCATTTGTAAGTCGCCGTCAATCCCGTTTCAAGTGAAATTTGCGGCTCCCAACCGAGAACTTGTCGAAGTTTTGTATTGTCGGAATTTCTGCCGCGCACACCTTGCGGTCCGTCAATATGTTTTTTATTGACCTCAATGCCGGCAATGTGCGCGACTATATCGGCAAGCTGATTGATTGTTACCATTCTGTCCTGTCCGAGATTTACGGGCGCGTAAAAATCCGCCGACATCAGACGATAAATTCCTTCCAGACAATCGTCAATATAGCAAAATGAACGAGTTTGTTCGCCGTCGCCCCAAATTTCTATTTCTCGTCTGCCGCTTAATTTCGCTTCGGCGATTTTCCGACACATCGCCGCCGGTGCTTTTTCGCGTCCGCCGTCCCAACTTCCACAATTACCAGACCAAACGGTATGACCGTTTCGCCTCACCATAATAATATGATTCGGGACGGTTACGTCATACACCTTTCCTTTGTAATGTTCTAAAGTCCGGTGAGTTTTAGAGGCTTTATGAGTTGTTTTTTTAGAGAACTCAACCCGGTAAATTCCGCCGACACCACAACGGGCATCCACCTCAAAACGAATTTTACCGCCGTAACCGAGTTGATGACAAGAAGTGGTTTTAAGTTTTTTAAGGAAATAAGTTTTGAAGATGAAGTGGCGACACTTAATTCTGAAACCGGCTGTTTGGAATATCATAAACCGCTAGCTATTCAACGCTACGACTATGACGGCGTGATGCACAAAATCAAAACGCGGACGATTGATTTATTGGTTACTCCAAATCATTCGCTTTATTACACAATGCACACTTCGCAAATGCAAACAACCTCATCGTTTGCCGTGGGCGGACAAAAACCGGTTATTTCAAAAAAGCAAGTTACCAAACTTCAACCTTTTCGATTAGGCAAAGTAAAAGAAGTTTGGGATAAATCGGTTTTGTATTTCACACGCCAAACAGATTGGGTTGGAACGGATATTGAATATGTCGAATTAAAATCGGTCAACTATTCCGACGGCAGAAGTATGTCAAATCGAATGGGAAATGTTCAAAAAATTCCTATCAATGATTGGCTTGAATTTCTCGGCTGTTATTTATCAGAAGGTTCTTGTTTAATAACACCGACGAATTATCGAGTTACAATCACGCAACTTGATGAAAATGTCCAACAAGAAATTGCCACCGTTGTCAGACGCATTGGTTTTGAACCTTATATTTATGGAAAGCAAATAATGATTAGCTCGAAACAACTTTACGAGGCAGTAGTCGGTTTTGGAAAATCAGCCGAAAAATATATTCCACGTGAACTGTTAAATTTACCAAAAGAACGATTACGAATTTTATTTACC
>MWVX01000279.1_pt1 | contig 15005 bp, 14 predicted proteins | sample 1047311 | NCBI WGS metagenome assembly MWVX01 (sample SAMN06349984, study PRJNA376086) | soil metagenome | isolation source: MtG-4 sample Antarctic (ecotone) soil | place: Antarctica | collected 2015-01-13 | reverse complement strand
TTCAAAGAAAGATCAAATTCCCGGTGTTCTACAAGGAGGTCCGATTGGAGAGTGTCTATCGTCCGGATTTCATTTGCTTCGACGGTATCGTGGTAGAGCTGAAGGCGCTGGCTAGAGTGGGTGGGGTTGAAGAGGCGCAGGTAGTTAACTATCTGAAGACATGTGGGCGTGAAACTGAACTTCGGTACACGCCCACTTGAGTATCGGCGCTTTGCCTTTTCTAAGTCATAATCTGCGTAATCTGCGGATTCTAATGCGTGAGAAAAATAAAACACACAAAAAATTGACGTGAGACATGGGCCTAACGTATAAAGCGCGTGTCACGAAGGTTACGGTCTTCGAGACCGACAAAGGGATCGGCAACCGGTGCGGTGACGCACTGGAAGAGAGGAAAGGCAGGCGGCTGCTAATCCTATGACGCCCTGAGTCGGAGCCGAAAGGCTCGGCTGGAGAAAGTCGCGAGGCTTTCTCGAGCCACTCGAATAAAAACGAGTGGCACCCTTCGGAAGTGGACCCGCTGAGGGGGGCGAAGTAGCTCGACGCAAGTTGAGCTTCGTTGCCGGGGTCGTAACCCGGCGGTGGAGGAAAAGCCACCCACCAAAAACCTAGCGGCACCGCATTCGCAAGAATGCGAGATCTGTGAAAGCAGATCGTGTGCTGACCGGAGATTAAACTGACCGCCAGTTGATCATCGGGATACAAAAATCGGTAGCTTCTGCGTGTACATGCAAAGCTACCATCCTATAGAAAGCTTCGGCGATTTATAGGGAAACGGATTGCGCTATTGCCAGCTTGCTGGTGGTAGCGCATTTCGTTTTTATAAAGCACCATACTCGCCAAACTGCTAATCCGGCTCCGTTTTCTTGCGCTCTTACCTGACCATCAAAGGTAGTATATGAAAGGCAAGAACGATCTGCGGCCAACAATTTTTGGTTTTAGGCTCAACATGTCTTAGCAATTGTTTTTGTGGCGAGATGTCGCTCACGCAACTTTCTCTTATCGCACTACCTCGCATTGAATCAAAACTAGAACGCCAAGGAGAAAAAATCAATGACCGAAGCACGAATGCAAGAAACCCCGGTATATGCACCTGGGACGTTTTGTTGGGTTGAGCTGGGAACCACCGATGGTGAAGCCGCCAAGAAGTTTTATACGGAGTTATTTGGGTGGAGTTTTACCGATAGCCCGATGGGTCCCGGCATGGTTTACACGATGTTCAAGCTCGACGGCAAAGACGTCGGGGCTCTTTACAAGATGCCTGAGGAGATGACGTCGCAGGGGATCCCGCCAAATTGGCTGTCCTACGTATCTGTAAAGAGTGCGGACGAATCTACGGACAAGGCTAAGTCGCTTGGCGCCACGCTCATGAAAGAGCCCTTTGACGTGATGGATGTAGGACGCATGTCGGTAATCCAGGATCCGACTGGGGCCGTGTTCGCGATCTGGCAAGCTGGAACGCATCAGGGAGCGGGAATCTACAACGTTCCGAATTCATTTTGCTGGAATGAATTGGGGACTAAAGACACCGTCAAGGCCGGGCAGTTTTACACAGGTCTTTTTGGTTGGGGAAAAAACGTTCAGCAGATGGGGCCGATGACTTACACATCATTTATGAATGGAGATCGTCCTGCGGGAGGCATGTATGAGCCGCCACCGGAGATGGGCGACGTACCACCACATTGGTTGGTCTACTTTGCCGTCGACGACACCGATGCGATGGTCAAAAAGGCTGGCGACCTGGGCGCCACCACGATCGCGCCGGCGATGGACATACCTGGCACGGGACGTTTTGCGATCATTCAGGATCCCCAGGGTGCGGTTTTCGGGATCATCAAGCTCGCAAATCCACCGGCCTAACGAGTGCCAGCGATTTCATGAATCCGCGAGGACCATGGTTTTTGGTCTGAGGAATAACAATACGCGTTCGCAGGGTAGCGGTTGAGTGGCCGGTGTGCTTGCTCAACCGCGCTTCTGCGGCCAATATGGTTTGCTCTTCAGCCATAAGCATCCGGCTCTTTCGGATTAACTACGTGATGAAATCGCGCCTTGTCTGGCTTCTGCTCTGCTGCATCTGGGGCTCGACCTGGCTCTTTATCAAACTTGGCCTCGAAGATTTGCCACCACTCACCTTCGCGGGCATCCGGTTTGTCATTGCCGTTACGATTCTTTTTTCATTAATAGCCATTCGCCGTCTCTCGCTGCCGCGCACTGGCCGCGATTGGATGCTTCTGGCAATGACAGGACTGTTGGCTTTTAGTCTTAACTACGGTCTGCTCTTCTGGGGTGAGCAATATATTTCCTCGGGCCTGGCCGCGCTCCTGCAGGCAACCATACCGGCCTTTGGGCTCGTGATTGCACACTTCTATCTTCCCGGCGAGAGAATGACACCGGCGCGGATCCTGGGAGTCATCCTGGGTGTGCTCGGTGTAGCTGTCGTTTTTTCCAGTCAGTTGGAAATTGCTGGTCCCAAAGCATTGGCGGGTTGTGCGGCTCTTGTGCTCAGCTCGGTTTGCGCTGCTTACTCCAACGTGCTGGTGAAGGCTTATGGAAAACAGCTGGACCCGGCGATTCTTGCAGGTGGGCAGATGTTCTTCGGGATGATTCCGCTGCTCTTAATCGGAATTCCGCTGGAAGGAAATCCTCTCCGCTTTCGCTGGACGCCGATGGCCGTCGTCGCCCTGTTTTACCTGGCCATTGTGGGTTCTGTGGTGGCGTTCTTGTTGTACTATTGGCTGGTTCACAACATGGATGTGACGAAGACGATGTTGATAGCGCTGGTGACTCCGGTGGTCGCAGTGACGCTGGGCATGCTCGTGCTCAATGAGGAACTGCACTGGCGCACTCTTGTTGGTGGCGCGATGATTATGTCTGGAATCGGTCTAGTCGTGGTCCGAAGAGTAAAGAGATCAAAAGTCTGATGAACCGTGCGGATGATCGCTCGCCACAGCAATGGTCTTAAGTAACAAGTTTCTTATCGTTCCTGCCTCACAGGCGAATAAAACTCATGAAGCTGCGCGCGAAGATATGCTTCCACAGCACGCGCCACGAAAGGAGCTTCTTTTGAAGGGTAGTATGCCGGGAGATTGCGCAGTTTAGCGATCTGATCATGCATCAGCCAAAAGCCTCCAATCTCTGAGCCGAACCGATTGTGAGTTGCCAATTCCAGCGCCGTCCTATTAACGGGACGAAGATATTTTGCGGATTGCGGATCGAGTTCTATCGTGCAGTCACTCAGTGCGAAGCCGAGAAAAGCCACGTCTGACTCAATTCTGGTTAGATCGAGGGTTTTAGGATCAGGGTCAGACATTGCTTCCCGCTCCCGCGCGTTTGTCTTTTCGCTCAAGCTTGAGTTTGAGCTGGGTGACCAAACTTGCGAATCAAGCCTCGCACCACGCCCTGGATTTGGATCCTTTCCTGAGTTTTAATGAAGATTGGCTTGAACTGCGGGTTGGCGGGCTCCAGTCGAATAAACTCAGGCTCGCGATAAAACTTTTTCACCGTTGCATAAGTTCCGTCGATCAAAGCCACGACCATTTGCCCATTCTCCGCAGTTCCTTGCGAGGCGACAATAATGATGTCGCCATCCTGAATATTCTCCTCAATCATGGAATCGCCACGGACACGAAGTGCAAAGGTGCGACCGTGTCCGATCATATCGCGGGGAACTGAGACAGTGTCGTCGGTAAGAATCGCTTCAATCGGCTGGCCCGCGGCGACTGCGCCGAGTAGAGGAATCTCGTAACCGTCGCTTGAAGTTTCTTGTGGAACTACTTCGATTCCGCGGCTGACATTGGGGATCCGCTTAATGAGTCCTTCCCGCTCCAGAGCCGAAAGAATGCTATGGACACTTGCCGAAGAGCTCATCTTGAACTCCTTCCCAATCTCGGCAATGGTGGGTGGCTGTCTTTTTACTTCTATAAAGCGGTTAAGAAAGTCATAGACCTGCCGTTGGCGCGCCGTTACTGGCATTTTAATTTCCTCTCTTGTATCGATTCGAGAGTCTGTGTTAAATTTTCGCTGTCAGTCAAAAATCAAACGAATATTACCGAAGAGGATAACTGGCGTCAAGCGGAATTAAGGGTCAGAGACTTTGTAAACGCGTTTGAGGTTATAAATCATGAGAGCTGCAATTTCCAAAGCTGAAATTGAATCCGAGGTCGCCAGTCGCTTTGCTACCGCTTTCAAGCTCCAGGAGAAACCGCCTGTCGCCGTTGTCTCCACGGGGATCCCGGAAGTCGACTCTCTTACGGGAGGACTTCCTCGTGGTGCGATTACAGAGATTTTTGGATCCGCATCTTCCGGTCGCACCAGCTTCATGATTTCAGCGCTGGCCTACGCCACGACCCATGAAGAAGTGTGTGGGTTAATAGATACAAACGACACCTTCGATCCCATCTCGGCCGCGCAAGCCGGGTTGAATTTAGAGCGACTGCTCTGGATACGCTGTGCCGCAAATGTCGAGCATGCTTTCAAAGCTACCGACCTGCTTTTGCAGGGCGGAGGGTTTGGAATTGTGGTCCTGGATATCGGAGATGTGGTGAGAACAGATGCACGGCGAATCATCTCGTCCTGGTGGTATCGCTTCCGCCGCGTGGTAGAAAACACACCCACGGCTTTGTTAGTAATTGCGGAAGACTCATGTGTTCGCTCTTGTGCGTCGCTGGCTTTGAAGTTGAACCGGGAAGTTGACGTATGGTCTTCCGTTAGCCAGACATCAGATCCAGATATTTTCAACCGGCTGTCCCTGGTAACGCCTCACCCAATAACAAATAATCCCACCCATTCGAATCTCATCAACAGTGTCAAGGTCCAGATTTCGCGTCAGAAGCCAGTTCATTTAGGCATGGGAGAGGCACACTTTCGCGCCCAGGCTTTGTGATCGCGCAGCCCACCTTGACAGTCTTCGATAATTTTCGCTAATCTTCGCTCACGCTAATTCTGTCCCCAAGTTCTCCTACTGAAAGGCGTCCACATGTTTGCGTGTATTTTTGGGAAAGGAATTACCCACGGAGTGTCGTTGGCGGAGTTTGCCACCGCTTTCTCACCTCTGGTGGAAGAGACGGCGGTCGATACAGTGGTTATTGACGCCGAAGGTTGTGAACTGCTTTTTGGTTCGGCTTACGAGCTGGCGAATCAAATCGCCAAATGCGCAGCGCGCCCAAAAGAATCTGCCGGGCTGGGATGCAAGGTCAATGTGGCTTTAGCCGGGAATCCGGATGCCGCCATACATGCGGCCAGGTTCTTTCAGGGCATTACCTTTATTTCTTCCGGCGAAGAACTTACTTGCCTGGGCGAGCTGCCTATCTCGGAATTACGTCCAATGTCCAACGTCCAACGTCCAACGTCTGATGACCAAACCTCAATTTCAAATAGACAGACATTGGACCTTGGACATTGGACGTTGGTCGAAAAGAAGCGACACGAAGAAACACAAAAAATCCTGGAAACGCTAACGCAGTGGGGTGTTCGCACGTTTCGCGATTTTTCCAGCTTGCCAGTCGCCGGAATTTCAGAGCGGTTGGGCCAGGAAGGAATAAGGCTACAACAACTTGCCAGCGGGAAAACTGAACGTCACCTGAAACTCAAACAACCCGCAGCTGTTTTCGAAAACTCGATCGAGTTGGAGCATGCGCTCGCGGAGCTGGAACCACTCTCGTTCATCTTTGCGCGCCTGCTCAATCAACTTTGCGCCAGTCTGAATGCTTATGCGCTTGCAACTAATGAGTTACGCGTGTTGATGAAATTGGAAGATGAAACCTCTCACAAACGCCGGCTCAATCTTCCCTCCCCAATGCGCGACCCCAAAGTGTTTTTGAAGCTCTTGCTGCTCGAGACGGAAATGCACCCTCCGCAAGCAGCGGTCGTCGGGGTGACGATTGCCTGCGAGCCGGTCAAGCCGCGTGTGCTTCAGAACGGCCTCTTTATTCCTTTGGCGCCGCAACCTGAGAAACTGGAACTTACTCTCGCCAGACTAGCGAAGCTGGTTGGTCCTGAAAATACCGGCTCGCCTGAGTTGGTTGATACGAACCGGCCAGGAGCTTTTCGAGTGAAGCGGTTTGAGGTGAAAGAAAAACACAGAAGACTGAAAAATTCGAAATTCGAAATTCGAAATTCGAAATGTCTTCTGGCTTTCCGAGTTTTCCGACCACCTTTGCGAGCTCTTGTAGAAGCCAACCGGGGCTATCCCACACAGATCAACGCGTGGGGATCGAATCGAAGTGTGCATGGGAAAGTTGTGCGGCTGGGTGGTCCATGGCGGACGACAGGTGATTGGTGGCGCGAAGACCGTTGGGCGCGAGATGAATGGGATGTCATCGTGGAAAAGCGTGCAGAGTTTTCCCCAGGCAAATCCCCCGCTTCGCCCCTGCAAGTCATTTATCGGATTTATCGCGAATTGCGAACTGGGTTGTGGTTTGTCGAAGGGATGTATGACTAAGCACTGTACTTCGCAATTACTGTCGTATTTGGAGTGCGCCGGCAGAGCGAAGCGGCGACGGCGCTTTGGATGCGGCTGTGTTCACATTGAAACTTGAGAATCCAAAGCGGTGTCGCGCTGCGCTCTGCCGGCGCACTCCAAATAAGCAAATGAATTACATCGAGTTACACGCCAAATCAGCATTCAGCTTCTTGGAGGGGGCTTCGGTACCGGAAGAATTGATAGCTGCCTCTGCCGAACTGCAAATGCCGGCGATGGCGCTGTTGGATCGAGACGGTGTGTACGGGGCGCCGCGTTTTCACATGGCGGCCAAGAAGAATGGGATCAAGGCCCATATCGGAGCTGAAATAACTGTCCAAAGTCCAAAGTCCAAAGTCCAAGGTCTAAGCCAGGAGAATGCCGAACATTCCGACATCCCACGTCAAAAGAAGGACGTTGGACGTTGGACGTTGGACGTTGGACCAAAAAGCTCCCCCGCGTATCACCCCGTCGTAAGGATACCTGTCCTGGTTCGCAACTGCACTGGCTATCAGAATCTCTGTCGACTAATCACTTTGATGAAACTACGTGTGCCGAAGCACGCAAAACCCGGTGAGTGTGCGGTCACCACCGATGAGCTGGCGGCACATGCCCAAGGGTTGATTTGTTTGACTGGCGGAGAGCGGGGGCCTTTAGGATATAGGAATGGGGAGACGGGGAGATGGGGAGATGGGGAGAAAACAATTAGAGCTGGCGAATGGTTGTTGGACGTTTTCGGGAAGGGGAATGTTTATGCCGAGTTGCAGCGCCATTTTAATCGTCCGGAAGAGGCGCGCAATCAGGCAGTGGTCCATCTGGCGAAGCGGTTGAAGTTGCCGCTGCTCGCCACCAACGGTGTTTACCATGCGACTCCTGCGCAACGCGAAGTTGCTGATGTCTTTACCTGCCTGAGAAATCATGTGCGTCTGGAAAACGCTGGGCAGTTGCTGGCAAACAATTCCGAGCGGTATCTGAAGCCGGCGCAGACGATGATGAACCTCTTCGCTGATTTGCCGGAGGCAATAGCCAACACTCTCGAGCTCTCTTCACGGCTGAAATTTTCCCTCGCGGATCTCGGTTATGAGTTTCCCAAATATCCCGTGCCCCCCGGCGAGACAATGATGTCGTTTCTGCGTAAGCACACTGACGAAGGCGCGCGACTGCGTTACACCGGCCAGAACGGCGCACCGACATATAAGCACGCCCGGCAGCAAATCGATCGCGAGTTGGTCCTAATAGAAAAACTCAAACTCGAAGGTTACTTCCTGATCGTCTGGGACATTGTTCGGTTTTGCCGGCAGCAGGGAATTCTGATTCAGGGGCGCGGCTCGGCTGCAAACAGTGCTGTTTGTTACTCACTGGGAATTACGGCCGTTGATCCCGTGGGCATGGATTTGTTATTCGAGCGGTTTCTTTCTGAAGAGCGTGGCGAATGGCCCGACATCGATCTTGACCTGCCGAGTGGCGACCAGCGTGAGCGTGCAATTCAATATGTTTATGAGCGCTACGGAAAACTGGGTGCGGCGATGACCGCAAATGTCATCACCTACCGCGGGCGCTCAGCTGCGCGCGAAGTGGGCAAGGTGCTCGGTTTTGACGACGCTATACTGGGCCGTCTTTCCAGCCTGGTGCAGACCTGGGAATGGAAGGATCCAAATGACTCCACGAGTCGGCAGTTTCGCGGTGCCGGCCTGGATCTTCGCAATCCTCGCATTAAAAAATTCTTTCAGCTTTATCAGTCAGTGCAGGATTTGCCGCGTCATCTGGGCCAGCATTCCGGCGGCATGGTGATCTGCCAGGGCCAGCTTGATTCGGTGGTGCCGCTCGAGCCGGCTACCATGCCGGGTCGGGTGGTGGTGCAATGGGACAAAGAGGATTGTGCCGACCTGGGCCTGATTAAAGTGGACCTGCTAGGGCTGGGCATGATGGCCGTGCTGGAAGATTCGATCCAGTTGATCCGCGACGCTTATGGAGAAGAAGTTAACCTGGCTCATCTGCCGCAGGATGACCCCTTAGTTTATGCCGCATTACAAAAGGCCGATACGATTGGCCTGTTTCAGGTGGAAAGCCGGGCACAGATGTCGTGTCTCCCGCGCCTGCGCCCACAAAAGTTCTACGACATCGTGGTCCAGGTAGCCATCATTCGTCCCGGTCCGATTGTCGGCAATATGGTTCATCCGTATCTGAAACGCCGGCAGGGCCGTGAGCCGGTTATTTATCCTCACCCTTCGCTTGAGCCGGCCTTAAAACGCACCCTGGGGGTGCCCCTTTTTCAGGAACAGCTCCTGAAGATGGCGATGACCTGCGCGAACTTTTCCGGCGGTGAAGCGGAAGAGCTGCGGCGCGCGTTTGGTTTTAAACGATCGGAAGCGCGCATGAAAGAAGTGGAGGTAAAGCTACGTCTGGGAATGAAGCGCAATGGCATCGCGGGCAAAGCCCAGAACGAGATCGTGCAAGCGATCACTTCGTTTGCGCTTTACGGTTTTCCTGAATCACATGCCGCCAGCTTTGCTTTGATTGCTTACGCCAGCGCTTATCTCAAGTGTCATTATCTCGCAGCCTTCACGGCCGCGATTTTGAATAACCAGCCGATGGGTTTTTATCAACCATTCACAATCATCAAAGATGCACAGCGACACGGGTTGAGAGTGAGGCCCGTAGATGTGACGCGCTCAGATTGGTTGTGCACGATTGAAGCGGAGACGGAGGGACAAGGAGATGGGGAGATGCGGAGATGGGAAGATGCGGGGATGGGGAGACGGGGAGATAGGGAGACGGGGAGATGCGGGGATGGGGAGATGGGGAGAAGCGGAGACGGAGGGACAGGCAGACGGGGGAAACCGACGACCTTTATGAATCGTGAGAATGAGCTATCGGATCGTCGCCCTGCTGTCGTCTTGTCGCCCCATCGCCACCTCGTCCCATCGCCCGGTCTCCCCGTCGCCCCATCTCCCCCTCTCCCCGTCCCCCTTGTTCTTCGTCTGGGCTTGAGATATGTCAAAGGTCTCAGCGAACCCTCAGGGCAAGCCATCGAACGCGAAAGAAAAGCAAGCCCGTTCCTGAGTTTTGATGATCTACGCAATCGCGTACCCGAACTGCGAAAAGATGAATTGCGCAAGCTGGCCTCGGTGGGCGCGCTGAATTTCATTCAGACCCCTGGAGGTCCAAAGTCCAAGGTCCAAAGTCCAAAGTCGAATGCGCAGACGTTGGACGTTGGACATTGGACTTTGGACAAAGGAACAAATCGTCGCGACGCTCTTTGGCAAGTAGAACGCGTCGCTCGGCCAGCCGGCCCCCTGTATCAAGAGTTGCATGAACCTGATAGCAAATCGCCTCTGGCTCCTATGACTTTATCGGAAAAGCTGGATGCAGACTTTCGGGGCACTGGGTTAACAATCGGGCGGCATCCAGTTGCACACCATCGGAGTGAATTAAATAAGTTGGGAGCTTCGCGCGCAATCGATATTGGCGTGATGCGGAATGGCAGTGCAGTTTGCGTTGCCGGCTGGGTCATTGTTCGCCAGCGCCCCGGCACAGCAAAAGGATTTGTTTTTCTAACTTTGGAGGACGAGTCGGGCATTGCCAACATCATCATTACGCCCCAGCTTTTCAGTAAGAACCGTCTGGTATTGGTGGACCACCCCTTTCTTTTAATCGAGGGTACCCTGCAGAACCAGGACCACGTCGTCTCAGTCAAAGCCAAGCGCGTTAGGCCGCTTTTCTTCCACGTGACCGGGGCTCCTTCACATGACTTTCACTAAGCCAGCAAATCCTCGAACCGGAAAGGCTGCACAGGGAATTGCAATCCAGAACATCACCGTTTCGCCCGCCCTGGTTTGAATTTTTGTCTAGGATAAGGTATGAATTAATCCTCTCCTGCTAGACTCCCCCAAATTAGCCCAAGATTCTTGGCTCAATACGCACGGTCTTCTCTCGTCAATTCTGAAAGGCTGCATGACAATTGCGGGAAAAGATGAGGAATTGCGCTTTTCCCTAAACTGTAGCTTTTGGGTACATCCGGCCGCTACGACCTTCGAAGTCGGGGATCGGTTTCAACTATCAGAAGGGGGTTCACAAGCATGGGGTCACGAATAAGGTTTTTCTTAGGTGCCGCCTTAATTATCTCGAGCGCATTTAACCTAATATCGGGCAACTCGACCGTAAACGCTCAGGCCCAATCTTTCACCATAAGCGGCAGGGTTTCTGAGCCCCCCTCCGGCACCGGCGTAGGAATCGAGGGAGTAACCCTTACGCTGACACTGAATACCAGCCCTCAAAGGACGGCCCAGACGGATAGCGGCGGGAACTTTTCCTTTCCGAATGTAGCCGCTGGGAGTAACTACGACGTAGTACCCTCGAAGCTTAATTATACCTTCAACCCTACGTCTCAGGGGGGGAGTGACCTGCAGGAGAATAGACCCATCTTCTTCACCGGCGAAATTTCTACGCCGACGCCAACACCAACGCCAACGCCAACGCCGACGCCGACGCCGACGCCAACGCCAACGCCGACGCCAACGCCAACGCCAACACCAACGTCGGCAGTGCAGTTTAGCGCTGGAGTCTTTACCGTTGCAGAAGAGTGCGGAACGGGGGCTTTGATCACAGTCGCGCGGTCTGGCGACACTGGTGTCGCGGGAACCGTAGACTTTGCTACGAGCGACGGCACGGCCCTGCAGAAAAATGACTATACCAAGGTCGCCGGCACTATCAACTTCGCAGCGGGTGAAGTAAGCAAGACCTTCATGGTGCTGATCACTGAAGATGCTTACGGTGAAGGCAACGAATCGCTAACGCTGACATTGAGTAGTCCAACGGGCGGCCTCTCCTTAGGGACTCAGAATACCGCCACTCTGACCATCCTCGACGACGACCCTACAAATCCTCCCACGGTCAATCCTATCGACAACGCGCAAACGTTTGTCTGTCAGCACTACCACGATTTCTTTAGCCGCGAGGCCGATGCCAGCGGCCTCGCGTTTTGGACCAACCAAATCACTTCATGCGGGACGGACACTCAGTGCATTGAACTCAGGCGCATCAACGTCTCAGCCGCGTTCTTCCTGTCGATTGAATTTCAGGAGACTGGCTACCTGGTCCACCGGATATACAAGGCGGCTTACGGCGACTTGCCCGGCGCTCCTGTGCCAGTCATCTACAACGAGTTTCTGCCGGATACGCAGCGAATTGGGCAGGGCGTGGTAGTCGGACAGACTGGTTGGGAGCAGGTCCTGGAGAATAATAAGCTAGCCTTCGCTGCGGCGTTCGTCGCACGGCCGCGCTTTGCTGCCGCTCATCCGACGATAATGAGGCCTGCTCAGTTTGTCGACGCACTCTTCACGAATGCCGGCGTTTCATCCGCGGCGGACCGGCAGGCGGCCATTGACGAGTTTGGCGCGGACACCACTACCGTCAACCTGGCGGCGCGGGCGCGGGCGCTGCGCCGGGTTGCGGAGAACTCGACGTTGGTCCAACAAGAGTTCAACAGAGCGTTCGTGCTAATTCAGTATTTCGGTTACCTCCGCCGCAATCCAAACGAAGCGCCTGACGCCAACTTCGATGGCTATAATTTCTGGTTGAATAAGCTCAACCAGTTCAACGGTAACTTCATCAACGCCGAAATGGTGAAAGCGTTCATCACCTCTGGTGAGTACAGACAAAGGTTCGGACCATAACAAGCTCTTAAGGGGCCCTCTCACCTTTGGGGGGGAGGCCCGCAGTCTATTTTCCATAGTCGGTTTACGATAAAGACGCTTGAAAGAAGACTGGAATGAAGTAAACTTCGGCCGAAATGTCGAAGTCGATCATCGGCGAGAAGATGTGGGCGGAGGGGACCGAGGTCCAGAAAGCTGAAACCGTCCGTAGTGGTCGCGCAACTTTGAAACAGCTGGCCGAAGGCTTGCTGGCTGGTTCAGATGAATTACGCAGTGCCTGCCGAGAGCATCTCGCTCATACCGATGCTTCTCTTGAAGATATTTCCCTCGATCCCAATGCCTGGAAGAACCGGTCGGAAGAAACTGACCCCAGACTCCGGGACAAAGTCCTAAAGAAACGAAGCCCCTCAAAAAGGAAAAAGCAGGTTCTCACGAGGAAGCCGAAGCCTCGTTTCGGCCTGCCGGAAGGTTTTACGCCCCGTTTGCAACAGCATGGCAGAAGCGTTCTTCTTGAAGACAATGTCTATAGTCTTCCCAGCGGACAAGAGTTCATACCCAGATATCCAACCGGAACTCTTGGCAAGCTTCGTCACTTGTATGCGCTATTGACAGTTGAACAATTCGAAGGTGGCCGTCGGGGATCCGTTTATGTTCGCACCGATGGAAGAATCTTCGACTACAGTGTGAATCACGCAGATCCGTCACGTGACATGTTCGACACCGGGTACACAATTCATAATTTAGAACGGACCGGAAGATATGCGCCGAAGGCTGGATCAAAGAAGAAACAAAACGAAGATCTAACACCGCGGAGCCTCGCCTATGCTGGCCCATGAAAATTAGGTGTTCAGAGAGAGAACCAATAGAGCGGTTTAAAGGCTAGGCTGATTTAACGGCTTGTTTGGCTGGAGACTCGATTAGCCCCTGAACCACTTGCGCCACCTGTGACAGGGGTTTTGGCTTTCTCAGAAAAGCGTCAGCCCCGCAGCGCCTGGCTTCATCTTCCATCTCGGCGGAGCCGTATGCAGTGAGCACGATAATTCGCGTTTCGGGGTGCCGCTCGTGAGCCAGTTTGATAACGTTAAGCCCGTCCGGATCACGGGTTGTGCCTAGCCTCAGGTCCTGGATGATCACCTGATATTCAGAGCTTTCCACCAACTTCTCGGCTTCTTCCATTTCGCTAGCGGTATCGACTTTAAACCCGTGCAGTGAGAAATACTCGCTCATCGAAAAGCAGATCGATTCCTCATCGTCAACAACCAGGAGGCGAGGCGTCCGCGGTTCCTCTTCAGGTGAGTTGTTTTGTAAGCCGAGCATGCGCTTTAAACGTCCCGAGACTTTCTTAAAATGACCAAATCGAGTTTGCTTCACACTCGTTACCAGGCAAACAATCAATGGCGCATTGCAGAATCTGCGCCGATTCGAGTTAGCTCAAGACAGGTGCCACTTAGAATGTAACCTTCCCCCGAGATCTGATTCGGTCCTCCGCGAGAGTTTCGCCCTGTCAGCCAACTACAGCCCTGGCACGAAGGTTTAGTGCAAATGCGAAACCCGGCATCGTACGAGAGGATCCTTTTCCGTACTTCAGTCCTTTATAAGAAGCGTTCAGCTTTCCAATACGCGGTACTTTAGACAGCCGGCGAAGATGCGCCGGCATTTTTGGGGATTCATATTCTTTGATGGTTTGACTGTACGCGGAAAGAAAACTCTGTTCGGCTGCGCAAAACTCGCAGCCCACAATATGAAAAGCTATCTTAGTTGATTTGCTGCGAGGAAGGCTGGGACGAGAAATATCTTCTGATGATGGACAGAGGCAAGTTGTGATCAAAGCCTTTGCTCTTACGGCACTCATCTTTCAACTCCTCCAAACGCGTCAGCATAGATAAGGCCAGGCAAAAGGACTCAAAACAAAAAGACGAGGGTTAGAATGGCTTACTGCCCGGCCCCAGATGCTATATCGCTATAGCAGCCCGCACATTGGGCCTTTGCGGGATCAGTAGTTGAGCTTTACCCGACGGAGCAGGAGGTTTGGTGATTATGGTAGAGTAAGACTTCACAGACCTCACGAGTTCCCGTCCCGATCGTATTACCGTTCTCGTCCTGAAGGGCGTAAATCTTGCCATTGACATCTAAGGGAAGAATCAATGGCTTCGTGTGCATTTTAGAGTTGTCCTTACCGCCCGCGACGGATCGCGGGCGGTAAGCACTTTAATCAACGCTAAGGGCAACTTTGGGTTTAGTTTTCTTTGCGAGCTCGTAGCTTTCGCCGCACAGCTCCTGCCACTCCGGCAAGACCAGTTCCGAGCAGCAGCATGCTGGCCGGCTCGGGAATTGCCGTCTGTTGAGCGGCGGTGATTTGACCCGTTATCGATGCAGATTGACCCGGATCGACCGCCAAGTCGTTCACGCTGAAGAGGAACGAACCGGAAGCGGCTGCGTTGCTAAAGGTGAACAGAATCGGGGCATTGTTGAAATCAATTCGGACGCCGCCGTCGCCATTGGGAAGGACGGAGCCTGTCAGCGTCGCCGAATAAGTCGCCGTGCCGCCCGTCGGGTTAGTGATGCCGGTCGGCAGCGTGAAGGTGACGCGCAAGGTGAAAGTGTTGCCGTCGTAAGTGTTCGTCGTGTTGGCGAGGAAAAGTGTACCCAGGTTGTTAACGCCCTGCGTGCCCTGCGGAGCCGGATTGCCGCCTAAGCCGCGGAAACCGTTGACCGTCGTCCCGCTGAAAGTCGAATTCGTGTAGCTCAAGCCCATCAGCGAAGTCTGCTGTAGGCCGTTGCCTTGATTGGCCGCCGGAGTGCCGTAAGAGCAAAGGCTTTGATCACAACTTGCCTCTGTCCATCATCAGAAGATATTTCTCGTCCCAGCCTTCCTCGCAGCAAATCAACTAAGATAG
>MWVX01000278.1_pt1 | contig 15021 bp, 12 predicted proteins | sample 1047311 | NCBI WGS metagenome assembly MWVX01 (sample SAMN06349984, study PRJNA376086) | soil metagenome | isolation source: MtG-4 sample Antarctic (ecotone) soil | place: Antarctica | collected 2015-01-13 | reverse complement strand
GTAGTTCGTAAGGGCAATGCCGACCCACCCATAAAAGGCTTCTCTTTAGTCGGTATATCAGGCCAGGATTCTTCGCTGGCAATTTTAGCGCAGCCCTTTGCCATTTTAGTTTATGCACAAAATTTTAAAGATCCAGAATGGATCACTGGATTCAAAAAAATAACAGAAGCCGCTAAAGTAAAAGGCATTGCTGTTTACGTGGCTTCTCCCAACTTAATTGAAGGCCAAAAAGCGTTTGCGGCAGCGGGGGTTTCTACTGTTCAATTTTTTAATTCCGACTTTACCATTGTGCGTACAGTGGCCCGCACTACACCAACAATTCTGCTTCTGCAAAACGGCGCCATTATAAATAAATTCAGTAAGAAAGAAATGGATATAGCGGCGGAATCTATTTCTAAACTCAGGCCTTAAAAGCATAACTTGAAACCGTGCTAAAATTCATTCTTAAAAAAATATTGTACGGGCTATTGGTGTTGATAGGTGTGGTGATTTTAGTATTCGTTCTCTTCCAGGGTTTTGGCGATCCATCCCGCTTAGTAATGGGACAAACAGGCGACGCCGGCACGCAGGCAGCCATCAGAAAAGAACTGTATCTGGACCAACCCAAGTGGAAACAATTTGTTCATTACTTCAATGATCTTTCACCCATCAGTTTTTACACAAAAGAAGACATAAAGAAAAAAGACCTGGCAGGAATTTTTATTGGCGGCGATACAAAGCTTGCTATCAAACTTCCCTACCTCCGCAAATCTTACCAAACAAAAAAGTCCGTTGGCACCATATTGATGGAAGCATTGCCGGGCACTTTGCTACTCGCTATTTCTGCAATGTTCATCGCCATCATTATTGGAATTCCATTAGGGGTTTTAGCAGCCGTTAAGCAAAACTCCTGGATGGATACATCGGCCGTATTTGCAAGCATTGTAGGCATCTCGGCGCCTTCGTTTTTTATGGCGATCATTATGGCGTACTTGTTTGGTTTTGTCTGGACCGATTGGACCGGTCTTCATATAACAGGTAGTTGGTTTGATATTGATTCAACAGGTGCCAAACGGCTTACTTTACAAAACCTCATCCTGCCCGCTTTTACTTTGGGCATTCGTCCGCTGGCGATAATAACGCAATTAACACGCAGTGCAATGTTGGATGTTTTAGACCAGGACTACATTCGTACCGCATACGCAAAAGGGTTAAGTAAAAGGGCAGTGATTTGGAAACATGGTTTGCGCAATGCGCTGAATCCCGTCATTACCGCCATTACCGGTTGGTTTGCTGAACTACTGGCTGGCGCCTTTTTTATCGAATGGATCTTTGGCTGGAAAGGCATCGGGAAAATTACGGTTGATGCTTTAGAGAAACTGGATTTTCCTGTGGTGATGGGTTCAGTTTTGGTATCAGCTACCTTCTTTATCCTCATTAATATTTTAGCTGATATTTTATACGGTGTTGTGGACCCTCGTGTACGCTTAAAATAGCAGCTCTGCAGGGCGTAGTACCGGCTTATGATTGAATGCAGGAAGCGCTGCACAAGCCGGATGTTTTTTTTAGAAACAGAACCACCGGGAAGAGGCTATCCCTGGATTTATTGAATCACGATGTCTTCAATTACTTTCTCTCCTAAAGCTTCGTTTACACGGAGCTTTATTTTTTCCTTTTGGTAAATCAGTTCCTGTTTAAGGGGCGCCACATTAGTGGTAATGAAAAGTGTTTTGTTGATCACTTTTAGGTTGTCGGTATAACGGGCAATGGTTTTACCCATCACGCTTTCCCAGACATCTTCAATTTGCAAAGCTTGTATTGAACCTTTTAATCGGCTTTGGGCCAGGAATTGTTTTATTGCTTCACCCATTGAGTATTGCGCCATAGAGCGAAGTTAGGAAGTTTGGAAATTGAAGAGAAGATTGAGATTGAGTCGTGGTGGGAGGTATTGTTTGTTTAGCCCGGAATTTACGCCCAAAAAATGATTTATAAATTGAAGTTAAGAACTAAGCTAATTTCGTTAAAGGCAGAATAAGCTTTTTTAAGTACATCCTTTATTTGAGTTATTATAAATATTTTTTGTTTAAATGTTGGTTTAAATTGTCGTTAGATGGTGTCCGTTAGCCATGCCACCAGCAGTAGTATTGGCAAAGTGCCGGTAAAAATATATCCTGATAACCAACAAAATTCTGTGCCCGCATCGTGTAGTTAAAAATCGCATGCCTTACAACCCTATCATTTGTATCCTCTGCCCAATTCTTTCCAATCCATTCTCTAAGCGCTTACAATTCGTATCAGTAATAAAAATTTGCATCTCCTCATCTCCACAAACATTAGCCAATAAATTATAAATCCGTTCTTCATCCAGTTTTTCAAAAACATCATCTAGCAACAAAAGGGGAGAGAAACCTTTTTCTTTTTTAAGTATTTCCATCTCAGCCAGCTTCAACGCAAAAAGTAAACTTTTTCGCTGCCCTTGGGAGGCGGTGCTTTTAAATGTTTGTGTACCTAAACTAAGTCCAAGATCATCGCGGTGAATACCGCCGCTGGTGCGTTGCACAACCGTATCTTTCTGACGGGTGAGCTTAAGAAGTTCCGTTAAAGCAATGTTGTGTAATTCACTTTCATAACTAAAGCTGACTGGCTCCTGCTGCTGGCTTATCTGCGCATATTTCTGTTGGGCTACAGGCAGAAAGTCTTTTAAAAAGGCGTCCCTTTTTTGAAACACAACTGTACCTTCTTTTGATAACTGTTCATCTAAAATATCAAGCACCGAAAAATCCCTTCCGAAGCCATCGCTTAAAGAGCGAAGAAAAGAATTTCGCTGCTGTAAAATTTTGGTGTAGTTGATTAAAGCCTGAAGGTAAACAGGATCTAATTGCGAAAGAATCGTATCAATAAATTTTCGCCGCTCCTCGCTGCCGCCGATAATCAATTGAACATCATCCGGCGCTATCACCACGCAAGGGTAGCGACCGATATGCTTCGAAAACCGGGTATATTGCTCATCGTTCAGCGCAAATTCTTTGCGGCCGGTTTCCCTCAAAATACAGACGGCTTTTTCTTCCTCATCATTTCGTATAATTTGCCCTTCTATTCGAAAGCCCTGGCTTCCGTGATTCACATTCATAGAATCGCTCCGCGAGAAATAACTTTTGGTAAAACATAGGTAATGTATGGCATCAAGCAGGTTTGTTTTGCCCACGCCATTCCGTCCGCAAATACCAACAATACGTTCTGTAAATTGATAAGATTGATGCGAATAATTTTTAAATTGAAGCATTGATATGGAGCGGAGGTAGAGAGGCAAGAGGTTTATTAATTGGTTGATTAGTTAATTGGTAATTAGTTAATAGGTTGCTATGTATCTTAATAGGCTATAAATTTTATGCTTATTGCTTATTGCTTATTGCCAACTGCCAACTGCCTACTTCTTTAACTCCATTCTCCCCAATCCACATTCACTTCTATATCCGGATGAATGCTTTGTTGCACCGGGCAGGTATTGCCGGTATGCTTTAATATTTGTTTCGTTTTTTCATCAATATTTTGCAAGGCTTCGGGAAAGTGAAAGGTTAAATTAATGCCGCCAATTCTACGAGGTTCTGCCTTCATCATTTTTTCTACATCTACTTTTGCTCCATTCAAATCAAAGTCCATTGTTCGGGCTTTAATTCCCATTACTGTTATCATGCAGGTGGCTAGCGAAGTAGCCATAAGGTCGGTGGGCGAAATCCTTTCGCCTTTTCCATTGTTATCTATAGGTGCGTCAGTTTCAAAAGAATTGCCGGAGCGTAAATGTGTGCAGGTTGTTCGTAAATCACCTTCGTATTCAACAGTTGATGTCATACTTTTTTGCCTAAATTTACGTTTCAACCCAATATATCTATCGCAGTGAAAAAAATTATTCTTCTTACAGTTGCAGCCCTTATAAGTTTCTATTCCTTCGCCCAGGACTCAACAGGAAAAAAGCTTACAAAAAAAGAACGGAAAAGCGAGGAACAAAGGCGCCGTAATGCCCTGTTGAAACAAAATGAAGAGGGGGTGCTTTCTTTTTCAAAACATATAGCTGGCGGCATACAGCTACGTACCAACGGATATGGGGCTTTTCTGGAGCTGGGCCGCAGCCGCTCTGCCCGTTGGACAAACCTGTATGTATTTGAGATTACCGAGATCAAACATCGCAAAGAAGAAAAATCATCAGGCCAGGCTTTCTTTTCCAACTCTTTTGTATACGGCAAAGTCAATAATTTTTACCAGGCAAAATTGGGGTTTGGGCAACAGTATGTTTTTGGACAGAAAGGAAATAAAAATGGCGTAGCGGTATTGGGCATTGTGCAGGGAGGCTTATCGGTAGGGTTATTAAAGCCTTATTATGTAAAAGAAAGAACCAACGGAACCGATATAAAATATGACTCTAAAGACAGTTTGCTTTTTTTATCACCTACCGAAATCAGTGGCGGGTCTGGCTTTACAAAAGGCTGGAACGAATTAAAAATAAAACCGGGTGCCTATGTAAAAACTGCACTGCGTTTCGATTTTGGCCGCTACAACGAATCTATCCAGGCCCTGGAGATTGGAATGAGCCTTGATTTCTATCCTTCTAAAATTCGCCAATTGGCGTATAGTGCACCTGCTAATCTCTTTTTCCAAGGGCACGTTGCTTTTGTTTTTGGCAAGCGTAAATAAAATCACAGATTATACTGATTTTATAAGAACGATTTCACTGATTATTCAGGAAATTCGCAGAATTATGTGACCGGCGAAAGTATACCAATTAAACTTTTCTTGCGTCGCACTCTTGTACGTTCTGATAGAACATCGGCAGGAGCAGCTTTACATAAAAATTCTACTTATATGATTGAACTTCCAATAGCATCACAAACTGAACCGCCAAGAAGAGCAAAGCCCGATTGGCTTCGTGTGAAATTGCCAATTGGCGAGAGTTATAAGGCTGTCCGCAGCCTGGTTGATACTCATAAACTGCATACTATTTGCGAAAGCGGTAATTGTCCAAACATGGGCGAGTGTTGGGGAGCTGGCACGGCCACCTTTATGATCTTAGGAAATGTGTGCACCCGCAGTTGTGGCTTTTGTGCTGTCGCTACAGGGCGCCCCGATGCAGTAGACTGGGACGAACCGCAACGGGTAGCCGAGGCTATTTACCTGATGAAAGTGAAACATGCGGTTATTACTTCTGTTGACCGCGATGAATTAAAAGATGGTGGCTCTATTATTTGGCACAATACAATTAAGTCAGTAAAAGCATTGAATCCCGATACAACCTTAGAAACTCTGATTCCTGATTTTAAAGGTCAGAAAGACCAGGTACAAAGAATTATAGAAGCGGCGCCAGACGTGGTGTCGCACAATATAGAAACTGCTGAGCGGCTTACAAGGCAGGTGCGCATACAGGCAAAATACTGGCGAAGCATGGAGGTGATTTCTACATTGAAACAAGGCGGCATGAGGACAAAGAGCGGTATTATGCTGGGCTTAGGTGAAACAAAAGAAGAAGTGGTTCAGACCCTCCAGGACCTGGCCAATGCAGGCTGCGATGTAGTTACATTGGGGCAATACCTTCAACCTACTAAAAAACATTTACCGGTTCAGCGTTTTGCGCATCCCGAAGAATTTGCAGAGTACCGTGAGATAGGTTATCAGCTTGGCTTAGACTATGTAGAAAGCGGCCCGTTAGTTCGTTCATCCTACCACAGCGAACGGCATGTAGTTGCTGGCTTTGGAAGAAAAGAATGGGAGAGCAAAAGATAGCAGAATGTAAAACCGCAGAATTTATAATGCAAAATGTAAAACTGTCATTGCTATGTTGAAAGATGCGCTACTTTTTAAGCCTGGCTTTTGAAATGCATTTAAATCTGTAAACCCCTTCCTCTATTTTATATTCTATATTTTGCATTTTATATTTTACATTCTAAGGGCTTAGTTTCCTATTTTTAAAGAGTGAACTTATTTTGTAAACGCCTGCTTGTCTTTTTATTACCCTTCCTGTTTCATCAGCCGGTTTTTTCGCAATATATTCTCAATGGTTCCGCACAAAAAAATTCCTGCAATTGTTACACGCTAACGCCTGCAACTATAACGCAAAGCGGCAGTGTTTGGAACAGCAACAAAATAAACCTGACTTCTTCTTTTGATTTTTGGTTTAATGTAAACCTTGGTTGTAGTGATGCCAATGGTGCAGATGGCATTGTGTTTATCCTGCAACCCATTAGCACAAGCATTGGTTCTACCGGAGAAGGAATGGGCTTTAGTGGCGTTAGTCCTTCAATTGGTATTGCTTTAGATACCTGGCAAAACTTAAACCTCAATGATCCTTCATACGATCATATCAGCATTCAGTCAAATGGTAACATCAATCATAACAACGACCTTGCCGGGCCAATACCAATTTCTGCTACAAGCAATAATGTTGAAGATTGCAACTGGCACCAGTTACGCATAACCTGGGACGCACCCACAAAGCGGCTGCGCACTTATTTTGACGGTGTGCTTCGAATTGAAACACAAACCGATTTAGTGGCACGCATTTTCAATGGCGATCCAAATGTGTACTGGGGGTTTACCGGCGCTACTGGTAGTGCTGTAAACCTGCAACAGTTTTGTACAGCACTTGACCCAGTTATCAATATCAGTGCAGCAAACAGTGTTGCCTGTAAAGACAGTGCCGTTCAATTAAGCAGCGCCTCTGTTTCATTTGCACCTATTGTTAGTTATAACTGGAGTTTTGGTGATGGCGCTACCACAACTTTGCAAAGTCCGCTCCCGCATGTTTATAGCACTCCTGGAACATACGAGGTTAAATTAAAAATCAGGGGTCTTGACGGCTGCGAAAATGAAACTGTAAAAACGCTGTTGATTGCCTCACCGCCAACTGCTTCATTATCTGTTTACGACACTTGTTTTTCTAAAGTGCCGCGATTATTGTTTGATACAGGTGCAGCCGATGTTAATTATCAATGGAAATTAGATGGAAGCGCTGCAGGTAACTTACTGCCTCCACTTGGCTCTTTGAGTACAGGCGGTCATACGCTTGCGCTGGTTGCAACATCACTTTATAACTGTGGCCGGCCGGGCACGGCGACATCTAATTTTATTATAAAGCCTGCTCCTCAAATTCAGGCGCAGGTTATCGATGGTTGTATCAATACTGCTTTACCATTTATTGGGCAGCAGCTTGATGCTGCAACAACGATAACAGGCTGGAACTGGAACTTTGGCGATGGCCAAACTGCATTTACTTCAAATGCACAACACCAGTATTTAAAAAATGGAAACTATATAGTTGCTTCGTGGGCGGTGGCAACTAACGGATGTTCTTCCGATACTTCTTTTAAACCGTTAAAAGTAAATGCCGCTGCGGCTTTTGCGGGCAGTGATACAATCGTTACGAAAGGGTATCCCTTTGCACTATCCGGCAAAGGGAACGGAAATTTTTTATGGTCGCCTTCGTTCAACTTGTCTAATTCAACTGTTTCAAATCCGGATGCTACATTAAGTGCTGACCAGGTATATGTTCTCACTGTTACAACTCCTGAAGGCTGCACAGCCAATGATACCATTTCCATCAAAGTATTTGTCGGCCCGGCCGTTTATGTACCTTCTGCTTTTACCCCAAACGGCGATGGCAGGAACGAGGTATTGCGTCCTGTTTATGTAGGCATAAAAGAGTTAAAACAATTTGCAGTTTTTAATCGCTGGGGACAGATGGTGTTTCAAACAAAAGATACCGGAAAAGGGTGGGCAGCCAGGAATGCACCGGCGGGAACTTATGTATGGTTTGTAAATGCTGTGAATTTTTTATCTCAACCTATTATTCTGAAAGGAACAATTACCTTGATACGATGAAAACAACCCTCCTTTTTTTAGCACTTGCAATGTCTTTTCTTTCTGTTGCACAAAACGCTATCGTTTGGCATAATGTTGACTCGTTGTACGGTCCGTTGCCCAACTCAATGCATGTTTATTATACAAGTCAGCCCATTGACACAGCTGCCTTCCGGGCCTTTTATTTAATTGCTGATTTAAAAGACAAGCACCTGGATTTTACTACGGATACAACATTAAACAGGAGGCTGACACCAACAAAATTTTTCGAGAAGAATGCTTCGCCGTTAGTTGTGGTGAATGGTACTTTCTTTTCTTTTGAAACGAATAGGAATTTGAATGTGGTGGTGAAGGATGGCCAGACTGTTTCTTATAACATTAAATCAGTAAAGCAAAAAATTGGTGATACTATAACAGAAGTTGCCGTTTACAGAAGTGCAATAGGTATCAACAAAAAAAGAAAAGCTGATGTGGCATGGATAAAGACGGACAGTGCAATTAGAAAAGTTTTAGCAAGCCAGTTGCCGGTGAATTATAAGCAGGGTAACTTTTGGCAAAAGAGAAAAAGCAACGGCGAAGAGATTAGACAAAGTTCTATTGATTTAGATGAGAATTATAAGAGATGGAAAGTACAAACAGCTATCGGTGGCGGCCCTGTATTGTTACAAAATGGCATAATACAAATCACCAATGAATTCGAAAAAATGTTCACCGGCAAAGCTATCAACGACAAGCATCCTCGCACCGCAATGGGTTATACAAAAGATAATAAACTAATTATTCTTGTAGTAGAAGGAAGAAACAAAGTTGCAGGTGGAGCAACGCTTACTCAGGAAGCGCAAATTTTGAAAGACCTCGGTTGCGTAGAAGCACTTAATCTTGATGGTGGAGGAAGCTCCTGTCTTTTAATAAATGGAAAGGAAACAATTAAGCCTTCTGACAAAGAAGGACAGAGATCTGTGCCGGCCATATTCATCATTAAAGCCAAAAACTAATTTCTCTACGCTCCGTTTCCATTAGCTAGTCAGCACATTTGCAAGTAAGTTAATTATCACTCCCTTAAATCCCAAACTAATGCACTGGCACCAAGGATTGCTGCATCAGCTTCCTTTAATTCACTGAACACAAGTTTCACTTTATCCTGGAACATCGGCAGAAGATTCTTTTCCATGTTATCTCTCGTCGGGCTCATAATATAATCACCGGCTTTAATAACGCCACCAAAAAGTATAATCGCTTCTGGTGATGAAAACATCACAAAATTGGCTAATGCTTCTCCAAGAATTTCACCCGTGAGGCGGTAGGTTTCAAGCGCCAGTGCATCTCCTAGTTCAGCACACTCAAAAATTCGTTTGGAATCGAGCTCGCTACCATCGTACTTGCGCATTAAACAATCAACCAAAGGATTTTGTGCCATTAGTTCTTTAGCGGTCATCGTTATACCTGTTGCCGAACAATACGCTTCTAAAGAGCCATCGATTTTTGTTGACCAATGTTTTCTTCCTCCATGCCGGACAACTGTGTGACCTAACTCACCGGCAAAGCCGTCATGGCCGAGGACTAATTGCCCATTAGCCACAATGCCGCTACCAACACCGGTACCTAATGTTATCATGATAAAATCACGCATACCACGTGCTGCTCCGTAATTCATTTCCCCAATTGCCGCAGCATTGGCATCATTGGTTAACGCGGAAGGCAAGCCGAATTTTTGAGTAATTAATTTAGTTACCGGCACAATGCCTTTCCAATGAAGGTTTGGGGCATATTCTATTGTGCCGGTATAAAAATTACCGTTCGGTGCACCTACACCAATACCTTTTACTTTTCCATCACAAACCTTATCTTTTATAATCGGCATAAGAACTTCATGTAACGCATCAACAAAGTCTTCAACTTTATGATAGGCATCTGTTCTTATGTCACCTTTTTTAAGTATTTCACCGCGGTGATTTACCAAACCATATTTTGTGTTAGTGCCACCAATGTCAATACCAATGGCAAACTCGTTCGAGAGGTCAAGCATCAATGTTTATTTTCAAATTGAAGTGAATCACCATCTTGTTTATCAAAGTCGATACCCTGCGCTTTAAGAATAGCTTTTGCGCGGATGGCATAAAAAGCCAAGTAAGCAAAACATAAAACGCCAACGATATAAGAATATTGAATGCCAAGCAAGCCATCGTCAGCTACAACGCCTTGAAGCAAACTAATAAAACCGCCGCCCATAATCATCATAATCAAAAAGCTTGAGCCTTCGTTTGTATATTTTCCTAAGCCCGCAATGGCAAGTGTAAAAATGCAAGGCCAAAGTGTAGAGCAAAAAAGCCCCACACTGATGAAGGCATACACACTCACCATTCCATCTGCAAGCATGCCTACAATTAAAGCAGTAATTCCAAGCAAAGAAAAGATTAAGAGCTGGCGGGCAGGGTTGCCTTTGCTTAACAGGTCGCCGATAATGAGGGCAATAATAACTACGGCATAAATATAGAAAGGGGTGAGGTCGTGATTAGCAATTTTGTTTACCAATAAAAACACACCGAAGGCAATGTAAGGCATGATAAAACGAAGAATTGACTGAGCACTTTTCCCAATGCCAAAAGCACCCACTGAAGATGTCCACCGGCCAATCATTAAACTGGCCCAGAAAAGTGATACATAAGGCGCAATATTTTCTGTGGGGAAAGGCAGTCCATCAGCCGTTTTTACGTGTTGCTTCATAAACTCCGGCAAGTTTGATGCAGTTGAAACTTCAACGCCTACATATACAAAAATGCCAATCATACCAAGAGCAAGCTGCGAGTAATTAATGGCACTTTTTTTAACGGTGCCTGGTATTTTCAAAGAATCCGTAACATCGGTTGGGGTAGCAACTTTTGCCGTGTCATCTTCTAAAGGAATCTTATTGGGAACGGATGAAAATTTGAATACCGCCGCGGCTAATAAAAAAGCAGCGCCTAAAATAAGATATGGAGTTTTTACAGCGCTAATGTCGGCAACACTTGATGTGGCGCCTCCAACCGAACCAAAGATGGCGATACTGACAATAAGCGGACCGATAGTAGTGCCAAAATTATTGATGCCACCGGCCATACTAAGGCGTTGCGAACTTGTATTGCGTGGCCCCATCACGATAGCTAAAGGATTAGCAGCAGTTTGCTGAAGAGAGAAGCCTAAACCCACTATAAACAACCCGGTAATCATTAATCCGAAAGAAGCCGAGTTAGCAGCAGGATAAAATAATAAGGTTCCCAACGCAGATATACACAGCCCCAGTGCAATGCCGTTTTTATATCCTAATTGATTTAATATATCACCGCCTCTTGCTTTACCAATAAAATAATATATGATAGAACCAACAGTGTATGCAAAATAAAACGCTAACGAGATCATTTGTGATTGCCATTGCTCAAGGTTCAGTTTTTCTTTAAAAACCGGGATCAAAATATCATTACTTGCCGCTACAAACCCCCAGAAAAAAAACACCGATATAAGCACTCCAAATTGAGACCATTTTGTTTGTTGATTCATACAGCCGCTTAATTTATTTGAAGGCTGAAAGTAATAAGTTTACTTCATAGAAAAACTGCTGTAACAAATTTGTTGAAAAAGAATTTGCTATACCTTCAATTCAGGATGCAATAAGTTATGGAGATAATACACGTGTCGGCAGAATGTTTCCCGGTAGCCAAAGCCGGTGGTTTGGGCGATGTAGTTGGCGCTTTGCCAAAGTATCAAAATGAATTAGGGCATGTTGCTAAAGTGGTGATGCCCATGTACCGTACTAAATTTTTATTTCAGAACGAATGGGAGCTATTACATGAAGGCAGTCAAAATTCCGGACCGCTTTATTTTAATTATTCTGTTATTAGAGAAAAGACCAACAAGCTTGGCTTTGAATTATACCTTGTTGACATAAACGGCTTACTTGACAGGGAAAAAATTTATGGTTATGATGACGATACACAACGCTTTCTCGCTTTTCAGATAGCGGTATGCGATTGGATGAGTAAGTGGAATTACCAGCCAGATATTGTTCATTGTCACGATCATCATACAGGCCTTATTCCGTTCATGTTCCGGTACTGTTATCCCTTTCAAAACTTAGCAAACATACCTACCGTATTTACCATTCATAACGCTCAATACCAGGGGCAATTTGATTGGGGCAGGCATTACATGCTACCACCGTATGATGCCTATAAATGGGGTATGTTAGATTGGGATAGCCTGATCAACCCTCTTGCCTCCGCTATTAAATGCGCATGGAAAGTGACCACCGTAAGCAACAGTTATTTAGGAGAACTGCGTTATGAGGCCAACGGTGTGCAAAACCTGATTCAATATGAAACAGGCAAAAGCGTGGGTATCTTAAATGGAATTGATGACGAAGTCTGGGACCCTTCGAAGGACAGTATGATTGCTAAAAATTACGATGACCATTTAGTTAAAGAGGGCAAGCGCAAAAACAAAAAAGAACTTTGTGGTATGTTTGGTTTAGATGAGGACAAGCCACTCATAACTTTTATTGGAAGGTTGGTGGGGGAGAAGGCTGCCGACATATTACCCGATGCTATCCGGTCCTCTATATACCACCATCATGGCAATGCTAATTTTTTAGTGTTGGGTTCCGGCGAAAGCGATGTGGAAAATCGTTTGGAAGAAGTAAAACATCAATTCAGTGGATATGTAAATGCATACATTGGCTACAACGAAAGTTTAAGTCACCTTATGTATGCCGGCGCTGATTTTTTATTAATGCCCAGCCGCGTTGAGCCTTGTGGATTAAATCAAATGTATGCCTTGCGTTACGGCACCGTGCCGATAGTGCGCAGCACCGGCGGATTGAAGGATACAGTAAAGGATTTTGGCGACTGGCAAGGCTACGGGATACGGTTTAATAATGCCACAGTTGGCGATGTAACTTATAGCGTTGGCCGGGCCATTGATTTGTATTACAACAAGCGGGATTTATACACCTGGATGCGTAGCTATATGATGCATATAGATAATTCATGGGATGCCTCGGCAGGGGAGTATATTAAGGTGTATGAATCGTTGAAGGCATAGTTCAAGAGTTGAGGTATTCAAGGATCAAAAGTTTTGGCTTTACCCATAGCTACATGTATTTTATAGATAGTTCTTTGGAATAAGATATTTTTTGGGAACCAGGCAATAGTATTTCATGGCATCGTCTGTTGCGTCGCTCTCTTGTACGTTCAGAACATTGTGCAGATTAAATAATTTCATGCAAAGACGCAGCAGCAAAGAGTGAAAGCATGATTGCAATTACGCAGTTTTTTACTTGCCATCCCGACGAAGGAGGGATCTGATTCAAGCCTTTTAGGCGAATTTGCAAACATTCATACTCATCGTATTTGTCGATTATCATGCACCCATCTGATTCCTCTTTCGTCCGTATGACATAGTCGAGAGTTTATGATAGGAGGCAGGCAGAATATTTGAAGTGTGATTGTATTGTTGAATTTAACTATTACTGATTATGGGTTAATTCTTTGGTCAATTTCACTTTGTTGTTTTTGGCCTCTTTCTTTTTGCGGAAAACGATACAACGATTAGGCTTTTTGCTGCATAGCGAATAGAACGTATAAGAGTGCGACGCAACGAAAGTCAAATAGTAATACAAAAGCCGGGTACGAAAAATGTCTCGTTTATAAACCCAAATAAAAAATGTCGTTGGTGGTAACGCCAACAACAGCAACAAGTACGTAAAGCAAGGTTCCATTATAAATCATCTGCCTAAACTCCCCTTGAGGGAATGGGGGCTTCAAACCTAAAATTGTTATATGAGCAGACAAATGTTATCAGTGATCTTAGGCGGCGGCGCAGGCACCCGGTTGCAACCGTTAACTACAAGCCGCAGCAAGCCCGCAGTCCCCATTGCAGGTAAATACCGCCTGGTAGATATTCCCATTTCCAACTGCCTTAATTCCGGAATCACCCGCATGTTTGTCCTTACCATGTACAACTCCGCGTCGCTGAACCGGCATATTAAAAACACCTATCACTTTAGCGCTTTTTCTTCTGCATTTGTTGATATACTGGCCGCCGAACAAACCCCTGATAACCCAGCCTGGTACCAGGGAACAGCTGATGCAGTTCGACAAGGTTTACGTCACATTGCTCCTTTTGACAGCGAATATGTTTTAATACTTTCCGGCGACCAGTTGTACCAAATAGATTTCCAGGAAATGCTGACGGCACATAAAGAAAACAATGCCGATATAACCATAGCTACCATACCTGTTAACGCAAAAGAAGCCTCAGACTTCGGCATTTGTAAAATCACCGATGGTGTGATTACTTCCTTTACTGAAAAACCAAAAAGCGGCCTGGAAGATTGGGTAAGCGATACAGGTGCCGTGATGCAGGCGAAGGGTAAAGATTACCTGGCCTCCATGGGTATTTACATATTCAACCGGCAATTGCTGTTTGATTTATTGTTGGAGGAACATGCACATGCTACTGACTTTGGTAAAGAAATTATACCCGATTCCATTGAAAAATATAGAGTGGCTTCTTATCAATACGAAGGTTACTGGGAAGACATTGGAAACATTCCGGCCTTCTTCCATGCGAACCTTGCTTTGACAAAGGATCTGCCTGAGTTTAATTTGTTTGATAACAACCGCACCATCTATACCAGGGCCCGCATGCTGCCACCGGCAAAAGTGAGCGGCACCCGCTTAGACCGTACGATACTGGCCGATGGCTGCATAGTAAATGCGGCACATATCGAAGACAGCATTATTGGTATCCGTTCCCGTGTTGGTCATGATACTACTGTTATGAGTGCATACATCATGGGTAGCGATTACTATGAGACAATTGAAGATATTGCCCATGCGCAGGAACACGGTGTACCACAGTTAGGAATAGGAAACAGGTGCTTTATTCAAAATGTCATCATTGATAAAAATTGCCGCATTGGCGATGATGTCCGCATTATTGGTGGTGTACATCTGCCAGATGATGACTCGGCTTTATATACCATTAAAGAAGGTATTGTAGTGATAAAAAAAGGTGCTGTTCTTCCAAATGAATTTACGCTGGGGGCTTAGTTATCAACAGCGCATTAACAGAAAAGAGGGAAGTGTGTTTTAGAAGCACATTTCCTTCTTATCTTGGCAATCAAACGCTAAATGATTGCTTATGGCCACTACCATTTTACCA
>MWVX01000277.1_pt1 | contig 15043 bp, 13 predicted proteins | sample 1047311 | NCBI WGS metagenome assembly MWVX01 (sample SAMN06349984, study PRJNA376086) | soil metagenome | isolation source: MtG-4 sample Antarctic (ecotone) soil | place: Antarctica | collected 2015-01-13 | reverse complement strand
AACCAAAACGAAATCAAAATGAGAATTGGGGATCCAAAAGTAGGTTGTATCAATCTTAGGCGGTTGTTACAGCAACCCGACGTCCACCAGCCCGGTTTATTGCTTTAATCATCATGAAAATAATAAGGGCAAGAATAAAGAAGTCTATCATAACAGTTAGAAAATTTCCCCAGGCAAGTACGTTACCTAACTTACGTGCTTCCTCTAAAGACAAAGCAGGGTTAGCAGCACGGGCAGCCGCTACATTATCGGCAAGAGGCGTGTAGGAATTGGTGAAACCCTGTGGCCCAACAAGCAGCCCCACAATAGGCATGATAATGTCTTTAACAAGCGAGTCAACAATCTTAGCGAAAGCAGCTCCGATAATTACTCCAATAGCAAGATCCATAACATTGCCTTTAAGTGCAAACTCTTTGAACTCCGAAGTAAAATTCATAATGATGGTTTTTGGTTAAAATAGTACCTAAGGTACTTATTCTATGCAGTAAATAAAAAGAGGCTACTTCAAACATTGAAGTAGCCTCATACTGTAAAAATTTCTTTCTAAATCAAAATATTCCAGATAAACCTATCTGCTCTTGGGCCCCAATTTTTCATTGAAGTTTTTAGTTGGTTTCTTAAATCAGCAACATTTGTTTTCTTGCCCTTTGTTGGGGCCATTGCATCAATATCCTTTACATCAATAAGTTGAAGTTTGGTTGCAAACCATGTAATATTTAATCGCGGAAGAGCAAGACCTAAAATCATACCTGGCAATCCCGTAAACGACTCGGGCCCTCCTGGTGTTACGATCTGGTCAGTGTAGAAAGCAACAACAAATACAGAGTCCATAATTATAGTTGTGGCTTTCCTGCATTCAAACCCTGCAATTGTTCGTGTATCAGGTGTTATCTTCCAATTCATTTTTCTAAGGCTATCCTGTACAAGAAATGTACTTTCAAATACTGCTTTCTGGCTGCTAAATTTTTGTTCATGAATATTATTAAAAACAACATTGTCATAAGCAGGTCCATTCATAAAGTCTGGTATTTTTTGTCCGGGTACTTCTTTGCCCGGTTTATATAGAGTTTTATCTCCTGAGAAATAAAGATCAAAATAATCCGTCTTATATACGGGTATGCTTTTCTTAATCGTTTCACCCCAACTATCGCCTTCCAGTTGTTTATGCAGATTGGTTTTCTTTTCAAATTCAATTTTACCTTTTACAATAAATTGTTGCTGCGAAAAGGATATGTGCGACGAGAAACAAATGGACAAGATGAAAATTATCTTTTTCATAAAAGTTGTTTTAACGTGGTGGTACAGGTGATCCTCCGGGGGTTTTAGAAAAGTTCCAGACAAAGGCGAGCATGAAATATCGGCTTAAAGTTTCGTAAGTTCTTTCAGTTAAAGTATTGGCGTTTATAAAGCGGCTGAAGCCTTTATTTTGGTTAAGAATATCGTAACCCTCAATCCTTATCATAGCTTTATCATTCTTTAAAAGTTTTCTTCCAAAGTAAGCACTCCACAAAATCACGTTATTGTTTTGGTCAGTTGCATTTAATTTTTCCCGGAAGTTTGCATTTACATTGCTATTAAACTCTAGTTTTGCAGGTAGCGTTAAGTTTAGATTAAGATTGTGACTGTGCGTATAATATTGTTGTTTGAAATTTGATTTAACGGAAGACACCGACTTATTATAGTTGACATTAGAGTAGTATTGGAAATTGTATTTCTTTTCTTTAAACTTATAGATAGAGAAGTTTAAGCCATAGCTTCTATTATCAGAAACGTTTTTAATATTGTTTATTACGTTGTTATAATGATTAATACTTAGGTTAAATCCAAAGTTCAAATTGAAGTCATACTTCTTAACCTTAATGCTGTAACCGCCACCCATATTACCAACATAGTTGCCATTTACATTTATATATTGAGAAGTTCTTTTACCAATTGTATCTCCTGAGGTAGCAGTAAATTCATTGGTTGAGATTGCATTTGATACGGTGCTGAAAGAAGAGTAAGTATAAAGACCCCTTTGGGAGAGCACTTTATAGAAATTGTAACTAAGATTGAAGCTGTGCCTGAACTCCTGCTTAAGGTTAGGATTGCCAATGGCAATGTTAAGAACGTTAGTATTGTCTTGAACGGGTTGAATTTGCTCAATTGTAGGCTGCCGGGTATTGCCATTATAGTTTAATGAAATACGCGAATTAGCATTAAACTTATATTGAAGATTTGCCCTGGGGAAGAGATTAGTGAAGTTATACTGCTTGGTAGTATCCTTAATTACATCTGTTTGCCTGAAGTTTGACCTGCCCATATCTCCTCCGGCTGCTAATGTATATTTCTTGCTATTGTAACGAAACATTAAACCGCCTGTATTAGTAAGCACTTTAAAATCGTAATGATTACTATACAATGAATCAAATGCCTCATATTTGCCAGTTAGGTTTTTACTATATGAGAGTTTTTCCGCTTCGCTTTGTGTAAGTCTTAAAGCATAACTTAATTCAAGAAAAGTATTTTTAAATATAGGCTCTGTAAAAGCAAGCCTGCCGTTGTAACCTGAAACTACACTGTTATTTATTTTTTGTTGGTCTGTTGTATCAATTCTTCTAAGCAACCCTGATTTTTCGTAGAAATTCGCAATCGCGAAAAGATTTCCTTCACTATTATTATCCCTGTATTGTTCATCTGCACTTAAAGAAATCGTTCTTCCCAACTTTTTAAAACGATGACGGAGAATAAAGTTAGTGTTGAAGCTTTTGTTAGTTCCATTTGAAAAGTTATTTCTAAGGTTGGTGTTTACTAAGGTGCCGCTGTTGTCCATTAACTGGCTTTGAAAAGTGCTGTTGCTTTGTTGCTGCCCTGTATAACCTCTTGCAATAATTTTTACTGAAGTAAAGCTATCTATTGCCCACTCATAAGTTCCGTTGGCCGAATGCCTTTCTCTATTATTATAGAAAGATCTATTTTCATTAGTGTTAAAAACATTGGTAGGTAGAATAGACTGTGAAAAAGTGCGGCCCGTTCCTTCGTTTATTATTTTATTATAGCGGTAACTGCCATTAACATTTTGGCGGTCATTGTTATACTTATTTCCGTAGTTCACACCTGCGCTATAGCTTTTAGGTATTCCTTCTCCACCAAAATTGCTATTATCAAATTCATCTCCACCACCGCCGTTAAATGAGAAATAGCCTTCGTCAGCATTAAATTCCATGTTACTGCCTTCACCATATTTATCACGATCCTGCCAATTTAGTCCTGTAGTGCCAGTGCTGCTAATTATGCCATACCCCGAAAGTTTTCTTTTACCTTTAAAAGCATTAACCATTAACATGTTGTTCCACCTGTTTTCAGGACCGCCTTTTAACTCAGCCTTCCCAAAGTATCCTTTCTTTTTGTCTTCTTTCATGGTAAGGTTAAGCGTCTTCGTTTTCTTGCCATCATCTATTCCTGTAAAAGCCGCCTGGTCGCTTTTCTTATCAAATACCTGTACTTTATCTATTGCGTCTGCCTGTAAATTTTTTGTAGCCATCGTTGGATCATCCCCAAAAAATTCTTCTCCATCCACCAGCACCTTTTCTACTTTTTCGCCCTGGGCAGTTATGTTACCATCTTTATCTACCTGCAGGCCGGGAAGTTTACGAAGCATTTCTTCTACAGATGCACCCGCACTTACTTTAAAACTATCCGCTTTGTATTCTATAGTATCTCCCTTTAAGCGAATAGCCGCAATTCTTGTGCGCACCATTACGTCTTCCAATAAGCGGGACTTTAAGGTCATTTTCATTACCCCCAGATCAATGTTTGGCTTTTCAGTAAGATCAATCGCATCAAAATAATCAGCAAATGATGGATAGGTAATCATTATTATATGCTTCCCTCCGGGCAGGTTATTAAGTTCAAACTTTCCATCTTTATCACTTCGGGTAAACTTTATGAGAACAGAATCTTTAGCACTTAAAACAGATACGGAGGAATTGGCCAGGTTTTGTTTATTAAGTGTATCAGTAATGGTTCCCTTAATGGAAGCGTTTTGAGCCCGTGCAGAAGCTATGCAGCAAAAGAAAAGCAGAAATAAGGCAGTTAGTTTTTTCATGGTGGCGAATGTTATGCTTGCACAAGAATGAGTTTAATTTCGACAATAGTTTGAAAGCGGTTGTTAAAAAAATGATAAGTGGTTTAAATATCTGTATGAACGCTGAGTTGATTAATTATTTAATAGAAAGTTCTGCCGACATAGGTATCAAATTTTTAAGCGCCATTTTTACATTGATGCAGACATCTATTGTTTTACATAATTCTTTTCCGCTTTCAACTGTTATCCTTGTTTCTTTTGTCTTTCTTTGTTTTTCGCTGAATTTTTGAAAGTTGATGTTGTAAGCAGCGCCTATACAATCAACGGCTGAAGCAGTGTTGGAATGGTTTTTTACACTATTGCATAATACCAACAAATGTTACCAGTTTGGCTTCAGGCAGGGTTATGGGGATTACTTTCAGGATCAGCATTAGTTATTGGTGCAGGCCTGGGCTATTACTTACGCATACCTCCAAGGTTGGTTGCAGCAATTATGGCATTTGGCAGTGGTGTGCTTATATCTGCTCTTTCTTTTGATCTAATGGAGGAAGCTTATAAAAGCGGTGGGTTTGATTCTACTTCAATTGGTTTTGTGAGCGGGGCTTTGATCTATACTTTTGCTAATATCATCATATCAAACAAAGGAGCGAAACATCGTAAACGATCCGGCAACCAGCAGGCTGCTGAAAGTGATAAAGAAGGCAGTGGAAATGCAATAGCAATTGGAGCATTGATCGATGGCATCCCGGAATCAATAGTAATTGGAGTGAGCATGCTTAAAGGAGGTGCGGTAAGTATGGTTGCAGTTATTGCTATTTTCCTCTCTAATATCCCTGAAGGTTTATCAAGCGCATCCGGAATGAAGAACGCAGGAAGATCAGCGAGACATGTATTTATGCTTTGGTCTTCTATTGCTATGGCTTCCGGAGTTTCTGCTTTATGTGGTTATTTATTGTTTGATGGTTTTGGACCTGAAGTTATCGCTGCTACCACGGCAGTTGCTGCCGGTGCTATACTTGCAATGCTTGCCGACACAATGATACCCGAAGCATTTGAGGAAGCTCATCATTATGCAGGTCTCATCACCGTTATTGGTTTTTTGTGTGCATTTATTCTTACTAAGTTAGCAGGATGAGTTACTGCATCTAAAAAACCCCTAAAAGATATTTTCAAGGGTTTGCAAATTGGTTATTGAATTAGTATTTATAGATGAGCTTAACTAAATAGTTCCTTCTCCTTAAGCCTTATTATTCACCGACTTAATGATATCAAATGCTTGTTTTGTTAACGCTTCAATTTTTGTGTAATCCTTTTGCTCAAGCAGTTGTTTGCTTATTAGCTTACTTCCCATACCAACTGCACAAACACCTGCTTTAAACCATCCTTCAATATTCTCTTTATCTAAATCCACGCCGCCTGTTGGCATAAACAATAGCTCAGGAAACAACTCTTTTATAGATTGTAAAAAGGACGGTCCTAAAAGATTACCAGGAAATAATTTCACGAGTTTGGCTCCTAATTTCTCCGCCTTTATTATTTCAGTAGGGGTCATACAGCCGGGTACCCAAAGCATATTATTCTTGTCTGCTACTTTAGCCACTTCTTTAACCAAACCCGGACTTATAATATAGTCTGCTCCTGCCTCAATAAATGCTTCCGCAGATTCTGCATTTTTAATCGTTCCCACACCTAAATACATCCCTACTAATTCGCTCTTACAAACTTTTTTCATTTCTCTAAAGTTTTTTAAAGCTGCTTCACCCCTGTTGGTATATTCAACTGTTCTTACGCCGGCATTGTACAAACTTCTTAATACGTTGAGGCTAACTTCAGTGTCTTTATAAAAATATAATGGCAGCATACCCTGGCTGGTAATCAAATTAAGTATCTCAGTTTTATTATTCATACAGTTTTATTTTAGACAATTTTAAAATTATAGTTGCGATTTATAATAGAACGCTAAGTTACAATGCATACTAATTACAATACGGTTACACTTTAAGAAGTTTAAAATCATGCATACAATGCGCTGCTTCAACTGCTTTCAAATCTTCTCAAACAATTGCATTTAATATTTGGTTACTTTCTCCTTTGCATTAACACTGTTTCTACAATAAAACAAGGTAGGTTTTCCTAGCATAGGTAGGTTCATACTTTAGTGCATTTCCTACCAATCAAATACCCTCCAACTTTGCTTCGGTTTCTTTTTTTAATTCTTTACTATCAGCATTTTAAGTCTTCCCCGCTTAATTCCAATTCTCGTAACAATAGTTTTAGCGGGTAAGAATAATTAGTTTTACGCCAAGATAAAAAGAACAATGGCTAATTCCAATTTGAATAGCGATAAACCGGTTGTAAGCACAGTTGAAGCGGAGTTTGAAAACAATATCCGGCCCCGGGAAATTGATGATTTTGCCGGACAGCCGCAACTCATAGAAAACCTAAGCATATTTATAAAAGCTGCAAAGCTTCGCGGTGAAGCATTGGATCACATTTTATTTCATGGTCCTCCGGGGTTAGGTAAAACCACCTTAAGCCGCATTGTTGCTAACGAGCTGGGCGTAAACATAAAAGAAACCAGCGGGCCGGTTATTGAAAAACCCGGAGACCTCGCAGGCTTACTCACAAACCTTGAAGCCAATGATGTTTTATTTATTGATGAGATACACCGGTTAAGTACTGTTGTTGAAGAATACTTGTATGCAGCAATGGAAGATTTTCGCATTGATATTATGATTGATACCGGCCCCAATGCGCGAAGCATTCAGCTTAATTTGAATCCCTTTACATTAGTTGGCGCCACTACAAGAAGTGGCTTGCTTACTGCTCCCCTTTTATCAAGGTTTGGCATAAAATCGAGATTAGAATATTACAATGCCGATGTTTTAAAAAAGATAGTTGAAAGAAGTGCCTCCATTTTAAATACTGATATTACCGGAGAAGCATCTTTCGAGATAGCACGCAGAAGCAGGGGCACCCCTCGTATAGCTAATGGTTTATTGCGAAGGGTAAGAGATTTTGCCCAGGTACTTTCGGATGGCAAAGTGGAAATCGCTATCGCTCAACACGCTTTAAAAGCTTTAAATGTTGATGAACATGGTCTTGATGAAATGGATAACAGGATATTGTTAGCAATAATAGAGAAGTTTAAAGGAGGCCCTGTTGGACTTACTACCATAGCCACTGCAGTAGGAGAAGAACCCGGAACAATTGAGGAAGTATATGAACCTTTCTTAATTCAGGAAGGATTTATGCAGCGAACTCCACGGGGCAGAGAGGTTACTGCAAAAGCATATGAACATTTAGGAAAGCGGGTACAGGGAAAACCGGGAGGATTATTGTTTTAGAGAAGCTGTAAATTTATTTGTAGAAAATTATTAAATGACTATCTAAGAGAGATTGCACCAATATATTAATAAAGGTGATGAGAAGTTATTGAATTTGATGTATGCAGTTGCAAGTGAGTATAGTGAAGAGGATGTATTGATGAATTTACAGAAGAAGAATCAAAGGAATTTAACGAAAGAAGTGAAAAGAGGATAAATGGAGATAGCAAAAAATATAACTCGAAACAAGCGAAAAAAACATCTCCGGGACTTAAAAATAAATAAGCCCGGAAACTGATTTCCCGGGCTTACAAGCTGTTTTATTGATAATAATTATGGCGCCACCAATCGGAAACCGTTACCATGAATGTTTACGATTTCAATGTTAGGATCATCTTTCAGGTATTTACGAAGCTTTGCTATGTACACGTCCATACTACGACCATTAAAGTAAGTATCGCTGCCCCAAATCTTTTTTAACGCCTGCTCCCGCGGAAGCAGATCATTCTTATGTTCCGCAAGCATTTTAAGCAGCTCATTTTCTTTAGGAGATAAGGTTTGCATAATTCCGCTATGGCTTAACTCCCGCAACTTTGGATAAAAGTGATAGCTGCCAAGATCGAATTGTAAATTCTCATTTATCTTGTTCTCTTCCTCGTTACGTTTTAAAATTGCCTTTATCTTAAGCAGCAAAACTTCGCTATCAAACGGTTTGGTAATATAATCGTCTGCGCCAAGTTTGTAGCCTGCTATTATGTCTTCCTTCATGGTTTTTGCACTTAAAAAGAATAGCGGCATGTCAGGATCAACGTCCCGAATTTCTTCGGCCAAAGTAAAGCCGTCCATATTGGGCATCATTACATCCAAAAGGCAAATATCAAATTTTTCCCTTTGAAAAGCTGCCAGGCCTAACCGGCCATCTCTTTCAAGAATTACATCGTAATCGTTTAGCTCAAGGTAATTTTTCAAAACCATACCAAGATTCGTATCATCTTCGCATAAAAGAATTTTGTATTTTCTGCCTTCCATATGTTCTTTATTTAATTGTTTATAAAGATAAATGTATAAGCCAAAGCGCCCCTACATCTTCAAATAATTATTTGTTGCAATTGTACACTATGCTTTTTGCATTTTTTAATTCATGTTGGTTTTAGCCTGTTGCTTCCTGTCCGGTCATAATAATGCGAGGTTAGCGACACAAACAATGTTCAAAAGTATTCCTGATGTTTGTCTTCAAAAAACTTTTATAAGTAGCGCACATCTCCGGGTATCAAAAAAATCATGCAGTTCTGTATTCTCACTGGGATAGATTCTGTAAAAATTATGCCATGAGGCAAGATGCATCAGGTTCTTCACTAACAATAAATATTACTAACATGAATGCCGGTTCTTTGTTTAATTTGCAATCCATTTTTAAGGCTATGTTACTTACGCGTGATAATAAATTGAAGAAACTGATTGTAATTGGCGACAGGGTTTTAATACGGCCTGCAAAGCCGGGGGAGCGCACCGATAGTGGATTGTATTTGCCTCCCGGCGTTCATGAAAAGGAGAAAGTGCAGCAAGGCTATATTTTAAAAACCGGACCTGGTTATGCTATACCTATGCCGGTAGAAAACGAGCCCTGGAAGAGCGAAGAAGACCAGGTTAAATACATTCCCCTCCAGGCGAGAGAAGGTGACCTGGCTATTTACTTATCGGGTGGCGCAACAGAGGTAATGTACGAGGGACAAAAATATTTTATAGTTCCTCAAAGTGCCATACTTATGCTTGAAAGAGAAGATTCCCTTTAGGATTATTTAAATGTTTCCGAAAAAATTATTGGAATTAAAGCTATGCTTATCCCGATCACTATCCATATAAGTGGGATAAAATATCCGTCTACAAAGTCATACATTAGGAAGCGGTTGCTGTCAGCAGGATGAACGAGGACGGTAAGCTTTGCTCCTTGATTATACAGAGGCCTCCCTGGATTTTCTTCTGCTGAAATCAGCTGTTTTACATTTCCATCCTTGTCTGTAAATTCAACTATTGCAGCATAATAATACTGGTTTCCCATTAGTGTATCTTCCACTGTTTTTACATCATTACCAACAATTGTCGCGGCTACTTTGTAATAGTTTTTTACTTTATTATAATAGGTTATCAGCCGGTACAGGGCAAGCGATAAAATGAGGATAGAGAAGAACCAGGACATAGAGTTGGATTAATTTCTTAAGAGAACAAAGTAATGATAGAGAATTAATTGCTTTAAAAAAATCTCAAAAGGGTCCTGGTCTTATTCGAAATCGTAACTTTCTAAAAATTATTATTATGGCAGATAGGCAAAAGTTTATGGACGCAATTAAAGCAGGATATACATTTAAAGGGGAGAATGTAAAGATAGGAACAGCAGTATTGGATGGTGAAGTGGTAAGTGGTGCGGACGTTTTTCTTCCTTTAAAAACAATGAACAGGCACGGATTAATTGCTGGTGCTACCGGTACAGGTAAGACAAAAACGCTACAAATGATGAGTGAAGCTTTAAGCGATGCAAGTGTGCCTGTTTTAGTAATGGATATTAAGGGCGACCTAAGTGGAATAGCAATGCCGGGAACATCAAACGATAAAATAGTTGAACGTTGTTTAAAAATTGGGATCGCTTATACCCCTCAGCAATTTCCTGTTGAGTTCCTTACACTTAGCCAGCAAAAAGGTGTGAGGCTTAGAGCTACTGTAAGTGAGTTTGGCCCGGTTTTGCTTACCAAAATTCTTGGATTGAATGATACGCAAGGGGGAGTTGTTGCATTGATATTTAAGTATTGCGACGATAATAAATTGCCGCTTCTGGATCTGAAAGATTTTATTAAAGTATTGCAATATATAAGTGACGAAGGAAGAGCAGCTATTGAAAAATTATACGGCAAAATTTCAACTACAAGTACAGGTACTATTTTAAGAAAAGTGATTGAACTGCAACAACAGGGTGCTGATGTCTTCTTTGGTGAGAAGAGCTTTGAAGTAGAAGACCTGATGACCATAGGGAATGATGGACGTGGAATGATAAACGTATTGAGAGTAACTGATTTGCAGGATCGGCCAAAGTTGTTTTCCACTTTCATGTTGCAGTTGCTTGCGGAGCTCTATGCTGTATGTCCGGAAGAAGGCGATGTAGATAAGCCTAAGCTTGTATTGTTTATAGATGAGGCACATTTAATTTTTCAGGAAGCGAGTGGTGCTTTGCTGGAGCAAATTGAAACGGTTATTAAATTAATACGTTCAAAGGGTATCAGTGTTTTCTTTGTTACACAAAACCCGATGGACGTGCCCGCCGGCGTACTAAGTCAATTAGGTATGAAGGTGCAGCACGCACTAAGAGCATTTACTGCTGCAGACAGAAAAGTGATTAAGCAAACCGCTGAAAATTATCCTGAAACAGCGTTTTACCAAATAGATCAGATAATTACACAGCTTGGCATCGGAGAGGCTTTTGTAACTATGCTTAATGAGAAAGGCATTCCAACACCACTTGCACATGTAATGCTAAGGCCGCCACGTAGCAGAATGGATGTATTAACAGACTTAGAGATGGATGCAATTATCGGAAAAAGTAAACTTACCTCCAAATACAACCGGGTTGTAGATAGTGAAAGTGCATACGAAATATTAAATGAAAAGCTGGAAGAAGCTGCTGCAAAATCAAATGAAGAAGTTGAAGAAAAGCAAGAGAAAAAAGCAGGAAGAGGAAGGCCTAAAAAAGAAAAAAGCTTTTTAGATAATCCAATGGTTAAACAGGTTGGAAGAACCGCCGCAGGAATAATAACACGAAGTTTATTAGGTGCATTAGGATTAGGAGGAAGAAGCAAAAGCAGGACCAGAAGTAAAAGCTGGTTTTAAATAATGTCAGTAACCTATTTGGTTTCGTATTCCACTATGGGAAGCTTTCATAGTAACTTAGTAAGTAGAAGAAAAATTTCAATAATTAAGTTGAATTTTTTCAATAACTTTAGGTACTTAATTTAGTTACTAAAAGATTACCATTATGTCTGTTGCAGTCTCTGCTGACAATAAACTTTCTGTAAGAAACCGGTTTAAAGGACTTGATTTAAGTAACCCCCATGCAATTGTTTCTTCTGCGCGTAAAGGGTTAAAACCTAAAATTTTCTACGACCTTGCCGATGCTATAAAAATGTCAGAAAAAAGTCTTGCCAGTATCATTCATCTTTCATCCAGAACTATTAGTAATTATAAAGAACAGCAAAAGGTATTAGAACCAATTTATAGCGAACATTTATTAAAGCTTATTGCCTTATACAATAAAGGAGAAGAAATTTTTGGCAACATAGATGAATTTAATTATTGGCTAAAAAAACCCTTTTGGAATTCTAAAGAAACTCCTATGGATTGGATTATTACACCTGGTGGCGTTGACCTTCTTATGGAAGAATTGGACAAATTAGCTCAGGGCTATCCGGTTTAATTTCTGAGCATGCTTGTTTATAGAATTACACATAAAAGTTACAGTAATGAACTTTCCGCTTCAGGAAAAGAAGGTAGGTGGAATGGAGCAGGCAGAAAGGTAATTTATTGTGCAGAATCAATTGCACTCGCATTTTTGGAAAACATGATAAGGAGGCAAGGTGTGGGATTTAATGATGATTTTAAAATAATGATTGTTGAGATACCTGACGAGTTGAAAGTGAATGTACTTAATAGTGATGATTTAGAACATGGATGGAGAGAATTTAAAGATTCTTCCAAATGCCAGCCATTAGGCAATCGGTGGCATGATGAAGGCGAAACAGCTATATTAAAAGTTCCTTCTGCTGTATTACCGGAAGCTTTTAATTATGTGATTAATTCCACACACCCTGATTATAAAAAAATACAGCTTCTTGAAACCACTGACTTAATTCCTGACAAACGAATTGAAGATCTTCTTAAGAAGTATCCGAAGAAATGATATAAATACAAAGTTTACCAGGCTCTTTTTATAGCGCCTTTTTCATCTACAGAAACCTTGCCTTCTGCCTGCAGATAATCGAGTACTTTCCAAATTTTTTCTTTTTTAATGCCGGTAAGATGATGTAACAATAAGTTCAGTTGTGACTCTTGCTGTTCAATATGAGCGAAGATTCGGTCACTTATCTTATTAAATTCTTCAGCAGATAAGGCGGTGTTCTTTTGCTGAAGGCAATTGTCACAAACACCGCAGGCCCTCATTTCAGCATCACCAAAATATTTGCCAATAAATTTACTCCGGCATCCTCTTTCGAGGCGGATGTAAGCTTCCATGGCATTTACTCTTTTTTTATATTCTTCTTTTCTCTGTAAATAATAAGTATGATTGAATGATAAGTGTTGTGAGGGAGCACGATTATGTAAAAAAAATACTTGTGGCGTTTCTTTCTGAGGCTGATAATTTATGATGCTATAAGCTTGTAATTCCTTTAGTTGCTTTAGCAGCTCTTCAGTTGAAATGTTTATGAGCCGGCTTAGTAAGCCTTCGTTTATTGAAACCTCATGATCAAATATTCCTTCATAGGTTCGTAACAGGTATTTCACAGTAGCTTCTAAATGAGGATGTGCATTTTCAAATTCAATCAATACATCTTTGTTGCAGGTAAAACCTACTTTTGAAGGAATAAAAACTTGTTCGCTAAAAGTTAGGCGGCCATCCTGTTCGAGCGCCTTTAATGCATTTACTACCAGTAGAATATTGAGTTTAAAATAGCGTACAAAATCGTTAAGATTGAAATCGTAATAGGTGTTTTCACCAGTCCCCACGGGTATTTGCAGGTGATTAACAAGGGCTTCGTAAATCGTTTTTATTTCTGAAACAGCAGGATATTTTATGTCCGGCAGCTTTTGAAGTTCAGTTAGTTCCTCCCGGGTAAAGGCTAACACTGCGAAAGATCTTTTGCCATCTCTTCCTGCACGGCCTGCTTCCTGGTAATAATTTTCAAGGTTGTCCGGTATATCCATATGTACTACAACCCGCACATCGGGCTTGTCAATGCCCATTCCAAACGCGTTGGTAGACACGATAACTTCTGTTTTATTTTCAATCCATGCTTCCTGCTTATTGCTGCGTTCCTCCTGCAATAACCCTGCATGGTAATAATCTGAAGAGATCTTATTTAAGTTAAGCAAGTGAGCAATTTCTTTGGTACTCTTCCGGTTTCTTGTATAAACAATTGCTGATCCTCCTACTTTATTCAAAACATCTAACAGCTTGTTTACTTTACTATCTACTTTAAATACACTGAATGAGAGGTTGGGCTTTGCAAAAGATTGCCTGAAGATGTTTCGCTCTTTAAATAAAAGCTTGTCACAAATATCCTCTTGCACGTTTGGAGTTGCAGAAGCTGTTAATGCAATAATCGGAACAGCAGGAAAAACATTTCTAAGTTCAGCAATACGCAAATAAGGAGGTCGGAAATCATAACCCCACTGCGATATGCAATGGGCTTCATCAACTGCAATCAGGTTCAATTTAAGTTCTGCTAAATACGCTTTAAAAAGATCTGTCTCTAATCTTTCAGGAGAAACGTATAAAAATTTATAGTGTCCAAATGCTGCATTTTGAAGGGTTTGTTTTACTTCAAAGTAGTTCATTCCACTATGTACAGCCAATGCGGGAATATCTCGTTTTTTCAGATTTTCAACCTGGTCTTTCATTAACGCAATAAGCGGACTTATTACCAGGCAGAGTCCTTCTTTTACAAGTGCCGGTACCTGGAAGCACACTGATTTTCCTCCACCTGTTGGTAATAGTGCAAGTGTATCTTTTGCTTGCAAAACAGATTCGATGATTTGCAGCTGGAAAGGGCGAAATTCATCATAGCCCCAATATTGTTTTAATATTTCGTGAGGAGTAGGCACAGAGAAAACAAGTTAGTGCACTTTGTTGTGTGTGCCAATTTCTGCTAATATAGGCTTAGAGGGATTAGAAAAATCGATAAGGGATAAGGATGGAGACGTTTTTAAGATACTTCATAATGCAGCTTAGATCACTTAAGAGCAATGTTCATTTTTAAGTATTCGATAGTAAATGTTACTTTAAACGAGAAATGTTTAATTTACTCAACGTTTTATTTTTTTCATTGACCATGTCTTTGCCGGTCCTGATCATTAATCAAGCTCCTATATTAATTGAAATTAGTAAGTTATCTTTATTCTTTCGATATTAAATCTGTTTCCCCCGTGCCAATTGAAGACACCTTAGACCTTTCAAAAATCATTAAACGGCTTGAATTGATTGAGACTTTCATCTCTTTGGAAGAGGAAGATGAAATTGCAGCTCAGTTATTAAAGTTAAATCAACAGGATTTGCCTCATGGACTGCACAGTATAATTAATCTTTTGAAAGAAAAATTGTATACACAAGCAGTTGTTGAAATTAAATCTTTTTTTAAAAAGTGCAATGAAAAAAGAAAGTTGTTTGATTTTCTAATTAGCAACATAGGCAATGAAAATTTTACAGTAAAAATCCTTTCTGCCCATTATCCAGCAAATGAAAGTCTCATTGAAAAATATAAAAATAAATGGGACTGGGGGAATTTGAGTCGAAATGAATCTCTTCCTTCGACAATTGCACTGTTAGAAAAATATCAAGCTAATTGGGATTGGAAGACTTTAAGTAATAACCCTAATCTTCCGTGGTCATTAG
>MWVX01000276.1_pt1 | contig 15045 bp, 15 predicted proteins | sample 1047311 | NCBI WGS metagenome assembly MWVX01 (sample SAMN06349984, study PRJNA376086) | soil metagenome | isolation source: MtG-4 sample Antarctic (ecotone) soil | place: Antarctica | collected 2015-01-13 | reverse complement strand
TCAAAAAATTTCCATGTGCCGTGTTTAACACTGTATTGTTCTGCTTTTACAATTTTATAATTAATTATTTCATTACTGCCTGTGCCATAAATTGGTATTGTGTCATACGGTGCGTCAGGATTATAAGACCGCCATCCTTCTTCTCTAACCAGGTCCCTCATTTTGGTAAAATATTGTTGAAGCCCATCTTTACCACCAAAGCGATAATTCTCCATTGCAATTAAATCTCCGGTTAGGGTGTAACGTCTCCATACACCTTCTTTTTTACCATTCTTAAAAATACCTTCATCTTCATAGCCTGGCTCCCCTCTTAATTCACCTACTTTTAATATCCACTTGCCTTGTTTCAGATCTTTTTTATCAATAGCATTTATCGTATCGCGATTCACTGATAAATCAAACGATTTATATTGCGCTAAGGATTTATCAAAAATGCCATTCATCAATAAAACAATGAAGGTTAATTTTAGTATTTTTAGCTGCATGTTTTTCATAATATAAATTAAGATGATGTACTATATCAAATTTACAATTATTGGAAGGTTTTTATTATTCTCCAGCCTAACCTTTGTAACAACTTTAACCTTTTTATTTTCCTCAGCACAAATGAGTGCAAGCCTTGCTGATGAAAGATTAAGCGGACTTAAAAAAAGAAAACTTTTACATGACAAATCTGTTTTAAATGATATTAAATTTCGAAACATTGGCCCAAGCATTATGAGCGGCAGGGTTGTAGATATAGATGTAAATCCCGCCGAACCTACAGAATTTTATGTTGCCTATGCAACGGGTGGTTTATGGTATACTACCAATAATGGTCAAAGCCTTGTGCCTATTTTTGATAATGAAGATGTAATGGGCATTGGTGATATTGCGGTTAACTGGCAAACAAAAGAAATATGGGTAGGTACGGGAGAAGCCAATAGCAGCCGCTCTTCTTATTCAGGATTAGGGGTTTATAAAAGTAATAATAATGGAAAGAGCTGGCAACATTTGGGTTTGATGGAAAGTCATCATATCGGTAAAATAATATTACATCCTTCTGAAAAAAATATTGCATGGGTAGCCGCACTCGGCCATCTATATTCTGCCAATAAAGACAGGGGCGTTTACAAAACAACCGATGGGGGGAAAACCTGGAAACATACTTTATATATTAATGAAAATTCAGGGGCAGTTGATATGGATATCAATCCTAAAAATCCAGATGAAATTTATGCTACCATTTGGCATAGGGAAAGAAGATCATGGAATTTTGTAGAAGGAGGCCCTACATCAGGTATTCATAAAAGTACTGATGGAGGTAATACATGGAAGCATATTACGGGAAATGGCAGTGGTTTCCCTGCTGATAATAATACCGGGCGAATTGGTGTTGCTGTTTATGCCGCCAATCCCCAAATTATTTATGCGACGGTAGATAATCAGAACCTACGCCCTGATACTGCTAAAAAAGACAACAAAAATTATTCAATTAAAGATTTTAAAAATATATCAAAAGAAGAATTCCTGAAACTTGACAATAAAAAATTAGATTCATTTTTAATGAAGAACTCTTTTGAAGAAAGATACCGTGACTCTTCAGTAAAAGATTTAGTGAGGTCTGGTAAAATAAAGCCAACCGCAATTTATGATTATCTCTACGATGCGAATGAAACCGCAACTCCTGTTATTGGCTGTGAAATTTATCGCAGTGATAATGCAGGCCTTACCTGGAAAAAAACGAATGTAAAAGGGCTTGAGATTTATAATACGTTCGGTTATTATTTTGGTAAGCTCACTGTATCCCCAACCAATGAAAATAAAATTGTAGTGAGCGGTATTAATTTAATACTGAGTGATGACGGAGGTAAAACTTTTAAATCTGTTGACAAGCAAGCAACAACACATTCCGATTGGCATGGAGTATGGATGAATCCGGCCCGTGATAGTAACTGGATCGCAGGTAATGATGGTGGGTGTAACATAACGTACGATAATGGCAAACATTGGTATAAGGTGAACACTCCATCCGTTGCACAGTTTTATGCAATTGAAGTTGATAATGCAAAACCTTACAATGTTTATGGCGGTATGCAGGATAATGGAACATGGTTCGGCCCATCCACTACAAGAGATGCTGACCAATGGAATTATGAAGCTTCTTATCCGTGGAAGTTTATAGGTGGAGGTGATGGTATGCAGGTTCAGGTAGATACAAGAGATAATAAAACAGTGTATAGTGGGTCACAATTTGGATTTTATAGCAGAAAGAATACAGATTCAATAAGACAGGGTAAATCTATCTATCCCCGAAATGATTTGGGAGAGCAACAACTGAGATATAATTGGCAAACGCCGATATTAATAAGCCGGCATAACCAGGATATTTTATATAAAGGTACCAACCGATTTTACCGTAGCCTGAACAAAGGAGATAAAATTATGGCATTGAGTGGTGATTTAACAACCGGTAAAAAAGACGGGGATGTACCTTTTGGTACCCTGACAACAATATCCGAATCACCATTAAAATTTGGATTGCTTTACGTAGGTACGGACGATGGAAATATTCAAATTAGTAAAGATGGGGGATATACTTGGACGTTGATAAATAAAAATTTGCCTAAAGGGTTATATGTAAGCAGGGTAGTGGCTTCGCAATTTATAGAGGCAAGAGTGTATACCGTATTAAATGCTTATCGCAATGATAATTTTACACCTTATCTATTTGTGAGTGAAGATTATGGTAACACATGGCAATCTTTGGGAAGTGATTTGCCTGCGGAACCACTAAACGTTGTAAAAGAAGATATCAAAAATCAGGATATACTTTATGTCGGCAGCGATAACGGATTATATGCATCACTCAACAGGGGAAAAAGCTTTATGACTATGGGTAATCTTCCAAGAGTACCGGTTCACGACATTGTTATTCAAAAAACTGCAAATGAAATTGTTATCGGCACACATGGCAGGGGTATTTACATTGCCTCACTGGATACTGTTCAAAAAATTTACAATTCGCCTGTTAATAAAAAAAATTTAAAAGATAATTCATCTGCGCTGCAATTATTTGACTGGAAGAAAATGAATGTAGGAGAGGTAGACATAGACTGTCCGCCTGCAGTTCCAAAAAGAAAGAGAAATAAAATGGTAGTAATACGCTAATATAAATTTCTTGCACTACACCTTTTTTTGGGAAGAAAGTATAAAATGATTAAGGTAAAAATATGCTGCATTAATAGTATAGCTGAAGCAAAAATGGCTACGAGCTATGGGGCATCAGCAATTGGTTTGGTGGGAAGAATGCCCAGCGGCCCCGGACCAATTGAAGATGAATTAATAAAAAGCATAGCAAGTATAATTCCTCCACCGATTGCTACATTTCTTTTAACAAGTGAAACATCAGCAGAACAAATTATAAATCATCATCAAAGAACATTTACTGACACAATACAATTAGTAGATGAATTGCATGAGAAAGAATATGCACTAATAAAAAAAGCACTCCCTGCAATAAAGTTGGTCCAGGTGATTCATGTAATTGATGAAGTTTCAGTTGAACAAGCAATAAAAGTTTCTGAAAAGGTAGATGCCATTCTGCTCGATAGTGGTAACCCAAAGCTTACCATAAAAGAGCTTGGCGGAACAGGAAGAACACATGATTGGAAGCTAAGCAGGAAAATAAAAGAGAGCATAAATATTCCACTTTTTTTAGCTGGAGGATTAAATGTTGAAAATGTCAGACAAGCCATTGATGTGGTAAATCCTTATGGCGTTGATGTGTGTAGTGGTGTTAGAACCAATGGGCAGCTGGATGAAAGAAAGTTAAAGGCATTTTTTGAAAAGGTTTTGAGCTAACCTCATTGTTTCTCATGCCTTAACAGAAAGCAAATCGTATATTCATGTAACCATATTATGGATCGCCCGGTAGACGAGCAGATTTAAACCACCGCTCTATTGAGCTTTTTATGGTGGATTACAATTAGAAGATATGCGCAGGTTTGGAAGGCCTACCACTGAAAGGAGAAGAAATTTTTTACCTTATCCATTTTTAGAAAGGGATAATAATCCGAATACGCCACCGGATCCAACATTTTAAATATTACTTCAAACGCCTCAAAAAATTGGGGCGTTTTTTTTAAAAATAATGTAGATTATAAAGGATAAAATCTATTTTACTGTGTAACTTAGATTTTTATATGAAAAAGAAATTAACTAAAAAAGATGTTGTAGATATGCAACCAGTCCTGATGCCGGGGATGCCAGGGATGATTGGGATGGAAGGATTAACACCAAATGTGATGTGGGTGCCTGTGAAAAAAAAGGTAGCCAGAAAGACAACTGCTAAAAAAACTACTTCCAAAGCAGTTACTAAAAAAAGCGGTTCTAATAAATCAACTTCTAAAGCGCCCTCAAAAACCGGTAAAAAAAATTCTAAGAAAACGGGAAAATAAATTCCTGACTGTTGGGGGGATAATTTAAACGGATTTTCGCCATTGTTGGTGTTCGAATAGGTTTTTTGAGAGAGCTGCACCAACAACAGAAAAGAATCTCCAAATAAACTTTTGCAGATTTATCCTTTGATATTTGATCTATTTTCATTGCTTTTTAGAGTTGTTGGTGAACTTCAGCACAAAAACCTAATGCGCAGAAGATCAACAAACGAAAAATTGATAAATTATCGCTTATCGAGAATTTTTGTATAGATATCTAATAAAATTAATATTCCAAATAATAAAGGAATAAAAGCAATCAGTAGTAAATATATATTTACTGAACCAATTTTCACATAACTAAAAATCAATGTAATAGATAAACAAAGATTTAAAATTCCGATGAAATTATAGCCTAGTTTTTTTTCATTTGGATAGTTCAAAAATCGTCTTAGGATAATATAAAATGCAGAAGGTATTCCAATTATCCACACAATAATAAATACAAAGCCAGGCATAAAATTGTATCCATCATCATTTTGCAATGAAATAAAATGAACGATTAATGGGAAACTAAGAATAATTACAAGAGAATAAATGGAATTGTAAATTTTGTTTTTCAATTCCATGAGCCTTTTTTTATTTCATTGTAAACCCTTCCAAAAACTTTGTAGTAAAGTTTCCACTGATAAAATCTTCGTTTTTCATTAATTGCTGATGAAAAGGGATAGTAGTTTTTACGCCTTCTATTACATATTCACTTAAGGCACGGCTCATAGTATTAATAGCTTCTTCGCGGGTTTGCGCAACAGAAATTAATTTGCCTATCATGCTGTCATAATAAGGTGGGATTACGTAACCGGAGTATGCATGGCTATCAACTCTTACACCATGCCCACCGGGTTGGTGAAGCACTGTTATCTTTCCGGGGGATGGCCTAAAGTCATTGTATGGATCTTCTGCATTTATGCGGCATTCGATGGCATGCATTTGCGGAAAATGATTCTTTCCGGAGATAGGTTCTCCCTGTGCTATTTTAATTTGTTCTTTTATCAGATCATAATTAATCACTTCTTCAGTAACACAATGTTCCACCTGTATGCGTGTATTCATCTCCATGAAATAAAAATTTCTGTGCTTATCTACCAGAAATTCAACAGTACCAACACTTTCATAATTAATGGCTGCAGCTGCTTTAATGGCGGCATCGCCCATTCTATCTCTAAGTTCCGCCGTCATAAAAGGTGAAGGAGATTCCTCAACCAGTTTTTGGTGACGGCGTTGAATAGAGCAATCTCTTTCACTCAAGTGACAAACATTTCCAAACTGATCACCTGCAATTTGTATTTCAATATGGCGTGGTTCTTCTACAAATTTCTCCATGTAAATGCCATCATTTTTAAAAGAGGCAGCTGCTTCTATTTTCGCCGTATCAAAAGCCTTTTCCATTTCACTATCTTCCCAAACAACTCTCATACCTTTTCCACCACCACCTGCTGTTGCTTTTAAAATTACAGGGTAGCCAACATCTTTTGCTAACTCTTTTGCTTCATCAACACTAGATAATAGATTTTTACCTCCGGGAACCACTGGCACACCAGCTTTAATCATAGTTTCCTTTGCTGTTATTTTATCGCCCATGGAATTAATCATATCAGGCGTAGGACCTATAAACTTAATTTGATGGTCACCGCATATTTGGGCAAATTTTGCATTCTCCGCTAAAAAACCATATCCTGGATGAATTGCATCAGCATTTGTAATTTCTGCCGCCGCCATAATATGAGGTATATTCAAATAGCTATCTGCTCCTGATGGTTTGCCAATGCATACCGCTTCGTCAGCAAATTTTACATGAAGGCTATCTTTATCTGCCGTGGAATAAACAGCGATCGTTTTAATCCCCATTTCCTTGCAGGTCCGTATTACACGCAAAGCGATTTCGCCCCTGTTGGCTATTAATATTTTTTTAATCGGTTTCAAATTAATTAGCTGATGTGCTAATATGCTAATGTGGTAATTACAAAAGCTTGTAGCGGGTTTAGAAAATAAAAACTCCCTTTGTATAAATTATTTAGATGGTTCCACCAAAAACAAAGGCTGATCAAATTCGACAGGCGAAGCGTCTTCAACCAAAACTTTTACAATTGTGCCATTTATTTCACTTTCTATTTCGTTGAATAATTTCATTGCTTCAATTATGCAAACAATACTACCCGGAGTTATCTCATCACCTACACTCACAAATATTGGTTTACCCGGCCCTGCCTGGCGGTAAAAAGTACCAATCATAGGGCTTTTTATAGTAACAAGATTATCAGCTACAGGAGTAATTTCTTCTGTTGATTTTTCAATTTTTGGAGTGGATGCCGGTAAAAGTTGTTGGGGAGCTTGCTGAAATTGTGGTGCTGCAAAATTTTGTGTTGCTTCTTTTTTTTGCTTGATGGTGATCTTGAAATCTTTTTCCTCTATGCTGATTTCACCAATATTGGTTTTAGTAATCAGCTTTACTAATTCCTGTATTTTTTTTATATCCATCAGAATTAATTGCGTTAAAGATAAATGGGCAGCTAAGATAGGGAATCATTTATCAAATCAATAAACAAGAAATAATGAAAATCGAAGATTTTGATGAAATTCTTGATAAAAAGGTTTAAAAATGAGCAAAAATGCCTGAAAAGTATCTAATTTAATCCAAAGGATAAAATTCAAAATCACTCTTTTACCCGTTCAACATATTCACCGGTTTTTGCATTAATTTTTATCAATTCACCTTCATTCACAAAAAGAGGAACCATAACGGTTGCTCCGGTTTCAACAGTTGCAGGTTTAAGTGTTCTTGTTGCAGTATCACCTTTAACACCCGGGGCACTGTAAGTAACACGCATTGTAATTTTATCAGGAAGCTCAACACCCATGGGTAACTCAGTTTCTGTATTTATTAATACCGAAACTTCCTGGCCATCTTTCAAAAACTGAGGGGCATCTACCATATTTTCATTAACAGATATTTGTTCATAGTTTTCAGTATCCATAAAAGTGTAGCCTGAATCATCTTTGTATAAAAACTGGTAAGGTTTTTTTTCAACTCTTACAGGATAGATAGTTTCTCCACTATTCCAGGTCTGTTCTATGGTGCGATTATTATCTACACCTTTAAGTTTAGCCCAAACTTTTGCCGCAGCACGGGCAGTTTTATTTTGTCCGAATTCTATAACAGTGTATAAGCTCCCATCTATTTTTAAGATAAGCCCCGAACGCATGTCTGATGTATTAGCCATAACAAAAATTTAGGCGGCAAAGTTAATGTTTGCAACCGCATAACCAAAATAGCTGTTAAGAAATAGATTTTAAAGTTTATCTGGATAATTATCAGCGCAAAAAAATTATCTTTAAAAAAACTATTACATTGATAAAAATATTCGTTTTAGTACTTACACTTTTTTCAGCACAACTTGGGTATTCACAGGCTGACACAACAAAGCCGGTATATCTGCGTTTTCCTGTTGTTCCTCAGTTTGCAATCTATAAAGCGGCCGACAGCTCTAAGTTTACCCGAGAAAATCTTCAGAAAAATAAATCAACAGTTTTTATAATTTTTAGCCCTGATTGTGAACATTGTCACCAGGAGACAAAAGCTTTGATTGCAAATATTGATAAATTTAAGAAAGCTCAAATAGTAATGGTGCAATATCTGCAGCATGCACAGATGGTGAAATTTTATAAGGATTATAAAATTGCTAATTATCCAAATATCATTATGGGGCGTGATGCGAAATTTTTTCTTCCCATTTTTTTTAAAGTAAAAAGTTTACCTGCTATTTATGTGTATGATAAAAAAGGCAATTTTAAACAGGCTTATTCAGGAAGTATAAAAATGGATAAGATAGCCGCCGCCCTCTAAAAAAACATTTCGTCCTCTGTCTTAACTATCTCAACAAAATCTATTGCTTTATAAATTTTTGGTTCATCATTAATTCATTTAATACTGTTACCTGGATAAAGTATGCGCCATTCTGCAGATGTGAAATAGGTATTTGAATGAGTTTATACATTGAACCTGAACGAAATTTAATTACAATTTTTCCTCTTGCATCCAGTATTTGCACATTTACAACACCTTTTAATTCACCGGAACCTTTGTAGAAGAGTTTTAAAAGATCCGTTGCCGGATTGGGATAAATAATCCAGCTGCCATTGTTTTTAGATTGAGCATTATTTACTTTAGTAGTTGGTTGCGGCTGCCTGTTTGAAAGAGTGGGTTGTTCAGTTATATTGGTGTTTACCGCTACCACAATAGATAATGCTATTGTATTGTTATACCCATCAAAAATCCTTAGCCTATAAAAATTTTTTCCCGTGGAATAAAATCTGTCATTAAAAAAATAAACATCATCTTCTGTATAATTGCGCAGTAACTTGTCTCTTGCAGCCTCTGTCCAGGTAACACCATCAGCACTCCTCAATAAAATATAGCTTGTTTTTACACCGGCGTTAACCATATTCCAGTTTAGTTTTACTGATGAAGAAGTGGCATTATAAATTGCAGTAAGCTCAATTGATTGTGAATGGGCATTCCCAAATATTGCTGAAGAAATTAAAATAGTAAGTGAAAATAGTTTCATAAAATATTTAAGAACTTATCTAAATAGACGATTTAAATAAAAGAAAATATACCCTGAGCTAGTTAAGAAATTTGTAAATCAAATCTGTAATCTATTACCTTTGCCACTATTTAAAATTCTCAATTAAATTATAAGAAGATGAAAGTAACTGTTGTAGGTGCAGGTGCAGTGGGTGCAACCACTGCAGATAATATTGCAAGAAAAGAACTTTGTGAAGAGCTTGTCTTGCTCGATATCAAAGAAGGACTTGCAGAAGGCAAAGCAATTGACATGATGCAAACCTGCACTTTACTGGGTTTTGATACAAAAGTTGTGGGCAGCACAAATGATTATGCAAAAACAAAAGGCAGCAATGTTGTAGTCATTACTTCAGGTATTCCCCGAAAGCCAGGTATGACCCGTGAAGAATTGATAGGAATAAATGCCGGTATTGTAAAAGGTGTTACCCAAAACATTTTGCAACACTCGCCGGATGCGATAATTATTGTTATCAGTAACCCCATGGATACCATGACTTACCTCGCTTTGCAGACAAGCGGGATACCAAAAGAAAGAGTAATTGGCATGGGCGGCATATTAGATAGCAGCAGATTTAAATATTATTTATCAACCGCTATCGGTTGCTCTGCAGCTGATCTGCAGGCAGTGGTTATCGGCGGGCATGGCGATACAACCATGATACCTTTAACAAGATTAGCAACGTATAACGGAACGCCGGTAAGCAATGTGATAGAGGATGATAAACTCAAAAAAATGGCAGCGGATACGATGGTTGGCGGGGCCACGCTTACTGGGTTACTGGGCACTTCTGCATGGTATGCACCTGGTGCTGCAGGCGCTGCTTTGGTGGAAAGTATTGTAAGGGATGAAAAGAAATTAATGCCATGCTGTGTTAAGCTGGATGGGGAATATGGGCAAAATGATATATGCCTGGGAGTGCCTGTAGTTATTGGCAAAAATGGTTGGGAAAAAATTATTGATTTTAAATTAAACGAAGAAGAGCAGGCAGCATTTAATAAAAGTGCAGATGCTGTTAGGGCTATGAATACAGTACTGGGAACCTTAAATGTTTAATTATTTGTAAGTATTTAAATGCGGGCAACATTCAATTATCCTCCAATCTTTTTAAATCCTTTTTACAAAATGAATTATTAGCATAGATTGGTTAGTATAAAAATACCCAAGGTTTAATATTGTTTCTGATTGTAGTATTATTAAATTTATAGATGAGATATTTTTGTTCATCCTGTTTTATTTCTTTCTTTCTGTTTACTTCCTGTTCTCCAAATTTTACATTCAAAAACAGTAAAATATTAAAAGATTATCCCTCGGGCTCGGGGATGACCTATTTGAACAACAATATTTATTTAATTGGTGATGACGCTGGCTCCTTACTCATTACCGACACCTCTTTTAAAGTAACTGACAGCATTTTTTTTTTAGAATCAAAACAAAAAAGAATCCCAAAAGAATTAAAACCTGATCTTGAAGCAGCAACAGTTATATCAGCTACTAAAGTTGAAGAAGTTTTATTAATTGGATCGGGATCTTTATCACCTTATCGCAATACTGGATGGCTTATTAATCCTATAAGTAAACAAAAGGCTCCGCTGGATCTAAATGTGTTTTACAACCGTGTAAAAAAAGACGGAGTAGAGGCTTTAAATATTGAAGGTGTAACTTCAATACCCGGCGGAATTATATTATCAAGCCGGGGAAATAAAACATTGCCATCAAATTATTTAATTTTTACCGCTGGAGCATTTTGGAATAATCAGCAAGATGCTCCTATAAAGATTATTAAAGTAGGCTCAAATAATGACACTGCATTTTTTAATGGCGTGTCCGGTTTGGAATATTCAAAATTTACCGATCAATTGTTGCTTACAGTTAGCACGGAAAACACCTACAACGCCATTGATGATGGCACAATAGGTAAAAGTTATCTGTGGATAATCAATAACATATCAGCAAAAAAAAATCTGCTTGCCATCAATCCAAATAAGGTATTAGACCTTGAACAGCTGGATGTAAGATTTAAAGGACAGAAAATAGAATCTGTTTGTATAATTTTTGAAAATAAAAAAGAAATGCAACTCGCATTGGTTGCAGATGATGACAAGGGTAGCAGCGCTTTATTTAAGATCACATTAAGAAAATAATATACTCATTACAATATCTTAAATTTTTTTACAACAAAATCTTTCCATGATGAACATCTTAAAAAAAATAATGATACTTGGATTATGTTTCTACATGCCTATTCATTGCTATGCGTGGGGAGCGCTGGGGCATCGTATAGTGGGGCAAATTGCTGAAAGTTACCTTTCTCCCGCTGCAAAAAAAGAGATCACAAAAATATTAGGTACTGAATCACTGGCGATGGCAACTAATTGGGCTGATTTTATTAGGTCAGATTCTACTTATGATTCCCTATCTACCTGGCACTATTTGAATATAGAAAGTGGATTAACTTACAAAGAGGCTCAAACTATTTTTAAAAATGATAGCGCTGTTAATGCCTACACAAAAATTAATTTTCTTGTTAAGGAGCTTAAAAATAAACAATTAGTAAATACCAAAAAAGCCTTTTATTTGAAATTGCTTATACATTTTGTTGGGGATATCCATCAACCTCTCCATGTAGGCCGGCCAGGCGACAGGGGAGGCAATGATATAAAAGTCACATGGTTAGGCTCGCCCTCTAACCTGCACCAGGTTTGGGATAGCAGGCTGATTGATTTTCAGCAACTAAGTTATACAGAGTATACAGCGGCTATTAACCATACAACAAAAGCACAAAGAATTTTGTGGCAAAAACAGCCGATTAGTGAATGGTTCTGGGACTCTTATCAAATGGCTGATAAAATATATAGCGATATTAAGCCAGATGAAAAATTAGGCTATGGATACAATTATAAATTTATTGAGATCGTTAATCAAAGATTACTGAAAGGAGGGGTTCACTTAGCGGGATTGTTGAATGAGATTTTTAAAGAAAAGAAGAAATAGCATTGCAATACCATAAAAAGGGTCTAACTAGTTGATCAACTTTATTCTTATAGATTTATCAATCGTCACAATGATTTTATTTTCAATTTTCAAGTTAACGTAGTTTTTTATTCTGACGATTATCTTATCATTTTCCATTTTATTGCCAATGGCTATCACATACATTCCTGCGGCTAATGCTGATATTATTCCATTGTTTGAGTCTTCAAAAACCAGACATTCTTCAGGATTTACATTCAATTTAGATGCACCCAACAGATAAGGTTCAGGGTCAGGTTTTCCTGTAACAACGTCTTCTCCCGATACGGCGCTATTGAAATAACTATAAATGTTATGAATTTCTAATATTCTTTTTGCTCTTATTTTAGGCGAGCTGGTAACCAACGCTATTTTTTCTGAAAAGATAGCTAACTCCTTTAAAAATCTATCAGCATCTTTTATTAAATCCGGATGCATATTCATATCAAAATCAACAGCAGATTTATATATTTCTTCTTTTATCTGTTCAGATGAATTTATAAATAATTCATTGATAGTCTCGAGTGTTGTACGGCCAAGAATATTTTTTTCTACAGTTTCGTTGGTGAAAGCTAAGCTTTCCTTAGCAGCCCAACCTTTCCAGAATTTTTCTATTTCAATATTGGAGTCAATCAAAACACCATCCAGGTCGAATAAAATAGCTTTGATATTGTATGTCTTCATGATTTTTGAAATTAAATTTTTCTCCAAGTCTTGTCTCTATTGCCGTTGCCTTTAATTTAATGGACGGAATTTATAATTATTTGTCGCCGTGTTCTGCATAATACAAAGCCAGGTAAAGAACACGCTGGCTGAGGAAAGTATTTTCAACGCTTTTGGCTGCATCACACATCAAAGTGAAGGGAATGAGTGGCTATAGTTCTGTGGCATCTTTTCTTCTCATGAATAATTGCTTTCGTTCTGCTTTATTAGCAAGAAAGTATTTCTGCACAAATAGTTTTTCTTTATCTAACTGCACCCAAAAGCGATCAAAAGCTGCTATGGTGTTAATTTTTGATTGACTTTGTGCATCAGTTTTTGGTAAGACTTCTGAAACCATAGATCGGGAGAGCCTTACGTTCTCCTGCATGCTGTCTAACAATTGCCGAAGAGCATTATCTCCTATAGTACTAAACTGTTTGTTTTTATGTGCTATATAATCTTTATACTTTAATATAGCAGAGGCAAAAATTTTAGCACCTTCATCATAGGAATTTTTGGAAGCAAAAGACTGAAGTTTAGTTTTTAAGAAATTCTGTCTTTCACGCAATAGATCGTTTTCAACTCCTGCTTGTTCTAAACGCCTTAGTTCAGCTTTATTTTGTTCAACTGAGGAAAGTTGATTGTATTTTCCAAGGGTATCATTGTAATTGAACAAAAATATATTGGATGATTGTTTCCCATTTATAAATTCTTTATGGCTTAGTGGATTTGACAGAAACTGGTACATGGGATCAAAGGGCATATGATGGACAATAAAATTAGCAGGGGACATTTTATAAAAAGTATTGTTGAACTTCCTGGTAAATTTCTCATCCTTTATATAGCCGGCGCCCCATGTAGGATCAAAAAGGAACCATTGACCACCCAAAGTTGCAGCTACCCATGCATGTGAAAGAGATGCAACTTTACCTTCTTTTTTTGTATAACCGCCAACAACAATTGCATTTATGTCAACAGCTTTACACAGAGCAGCAAAAAGTTCAGAATAGCCCTGACAAACCGCATTGCGTGTAGTAAGTACTTCGGCTACTGTTTGTGGTGGATTACCTTTGTTCTTTTCCCTGTCAAGCACCCGGGAAAAATCATAATTAATATGGTTTGTTATCCAAATATATATTGCCCTTATCCTATCTGTTTCTGAAGTAAAATTTTGCTTAATGAATGATGCCAGTGCATCAACAGATGTGCTGTTAACATCAGGAATAAAAGCTGCCTTTGTATCTATTTCTTTATCCTGAGAATAGCTATTTAATTGTAGCGTACAAAGCAACACAAAGAAAAAAATGATTTTGAGCATAACTGTTAGTTGATGTCAAATTTATAGAAATATTGCGATGAAAAAGTTGTATTCTCTAACTGGTGTTAAATTTAATTTGGCTGTTTAGTCCTCGTTGCAAACGAGTACTAGGGGGGAGGATTCGAACTAAGGCAGCGATATTCCTTGTTTACCTGTATATATTTAATTACTGAACTTTGGCTCGTGGTTCTTTATAAACCATTCCATACTTTTTTTCAGCTAATGCATATTCTTCTTCGGTTCTTTCTCTAGCAGGCATTCCTACAAGCGTACCGTTTTCTATAAAAAATTCTTCAAATCCAGCTGGCGAATACTGGAAAACCATTTTCAGGTTTTCTTTGCCCGTATTATCCAATCCATGCCATACTCCCCTTGGTACATATGCAACAGCCCCGGTTTTTACTTCAATAAGCTGATCGCCTACTGTAAGTGTGCCTTGCCCCATATGAATAAAAATAAGTTCATCATTATATAAATGTTTATGAACACGCATCTTTCGCCCAGGATCCATTTCCTCCATACTAAATGAAATGTTATCGATGCCATGTTTTGCTTTAGAAATTTTTATTGCCATTGGCACTTTGCGTCTGGTTAAAATATGTATTCCTTCCTCTTCATGCACTACAATGCCTTTTTTATTAATTAAAGGTAACTGTGATGAATTCACTTTTGGCATGCAACCAAAAATGGATGTAGCAATTGCAGTGGCCCCAATTTGTAAAAACTGCCGCCGGGCGGGAAACTTGTTATTCATAATTAATTTTTGAATAAACAAGGTAATAAAATTTTCCTGTAAATACTTACAACTCCCTGTTCGCACTATACTTCTTCCACTTATCAATAACAGCTTTCATATCATCGGGCAATTCACTTTCAAAATTCATTTGTTTTTTGGTGGTTGGATGAATAAAGCCCAACTGTTGGGCATGTAAAGCATGACGGGGACAAATGG
>MWVX01000275.1_pt1 | contig 15052 bp, 13 predicted proteins | sample 1047311 | NCBI WGS metagenome assembly MWVX01 (sample SAMN06349984, study PRJNA376086) | soil metagenome | isolation source: MtG-4 sample Antarctic (ecotone) soil | place: Antarctica | collected 2015-01-13 | reverse complement strand
GAGAAATAGAATTTTATTTTAGGTTCAGTTCCACTTGGCCGGGCAGAAATTTTACTGCCGTCTGCCAGTATAAATTGTAAAACATTACTCTTAGGCAGGTTAATTTTATTGCTTTCCCCAGTTTTTAAAGTAACATCTGTTTGATTTTGATAATCAAGTAGTTGAATAACCTCTGAACCATTAATTTTTTGTGGAGGATTGCTTCTGTAACCTTCCATCATATCTGCAATTTCCCTGGCACCATTCATTCCCTTTTTGGTGATGGATATCAGGTCTTCTTTATATAAACCATACTGCACATACAAGTCAATAAGTTTGTCAAATAAATTTCTTCCTTTTTCTTTTTCAAAGGCTGTCATCTCACAAATAATTGCCACTGCACTCACCGCATCTTTATCTCTTATCTTATCCCCTATCATCAACCCAAAGCTTTCTTCACCGCCAATTACATAATTCTCTTTGCCTTCTTTTTCTTTTATCAATTCCGCAATCCATTTAAACCCTGTAAGTACATTATAGCAGGTTACATTATTTTCTTTGGCAATTTTATCAATCATATCTGTGGTAACAATTGTTTTTACCACCATATCATTTTTTTGGGCAATACCTTTTGTTTTTCTCGCTTCAATCATATAATTAAAAGCAAGCATGGCAGTTTGGTTACCATTCATTAGTACCCATTCGTTTTTATGATTTTTTATACCAATACCAACACGGTCACCATCAGGGTCAGTCCCTAATAAAATATCTGCATCCAGTTCCTTTGCTTTTTGTAAGCCAATACTCATTGTTTCTGTTTCTTCAGGATTGGGATAGGCTACTGTTGGAAAATTTCCATCAGGCGTTGCCTGCTCTTCTACAATATGAACATTGGTAAATCCATAACTTTCTAATACTTGTGGCACCAATGTAATTCCGGCACCATGTATAGGTGTGTAAATAATTTTAAGATCATGCTGAGCTATACATACATCAGGGTAAACACTTAAACCCTTCACCATCTCAATATATTTTTCATCTATCTCTTTTCCTATCATTGTAATAGCATGCTCTCCCCCACTCCATTTTACATCATCCAGGCTTTTTATCTTTTCAACTTCGGTAATTACATTTTTATCGTGAGGGGGAACCATCTGTGCACCATCATCCCAGTAAGCTTTATAGCCATTATATTCTTTAGGATTATGAGAGGCCGTACAAACTACACCTCCCTGGCAATCGAAATGCCTGATAGTAAAACTCAGTTCCGGCGTTGGTCTCAGTGCTTCAAACAAATATACTTTTATACCATTGGCTGCAAAAATATTGGCAACTATGCCGGCAAACTCCTTGCTGTTATTCCTGCAATCATACGCAATAGCCACCTTCACTTCTTTAAACGATTGTTTTAAATAATTAGCATAACCCTGTGTTGCCATGCCCACTGTATATTTATTCATCCGGTTTGTGCCTACCCCCATTATGCCACGTAAGCCACCTGTGCCAAACTCAAGTTCTTTATAAAACGCATCTTCCAGGTCTCCGGGGTTTTGCTGCTGTAGTTTTTTTATTTCATCTTTTGTAGCCTCATCATAAGCCGGTGAAAGCCATGCATTAATTCTTTCTTGTGTTTTGGTATCCATATTAAAAAAATTTAAGGGGTGGAAGTTATTGAATTTTGATTATTTGAAATCAGAATTACTCAACTATCGTATTTTTGCTGACTATGAGAGACTGGTTATTGAAATTATTATTTCCTCTTATTATAGTATTATTTGCTTCACCTGTTTTTTCGCAGGATAGTGCTGAAATAAAATCAGAAACTTTTCACCAGGAGCGTCAAGCAGTGGCAGGATTTAAAATTTATCCATACAATAAAAAAAGAGTCCGGCTAATGACCGCGGCAAATATAATAGGATACTCCAGTGTGTTGATAGGTTTTAACTCAACCTGGTATGCAGATTACCCCCGAAGTAAATTTCATTTTTTTAACGACAATGCAGAGTGGTTGCAAGTGGACAAGGTTGGCCATGTGTATGGTGCCTATATAGGAAGCCGTGGTAGCAATGAATTATGGCGTTGGACGGGCATTCCACGTAATAAAAGAATATTGTATAGCGGCCTAAGCGGCGTAGCCTACCAACTAATAATTGAAGTACTGGATGGTTTTTCTGCCGAATACGGTTTTAGCGTGGGAGATTTTGGTGCTAACGTTTTAGGGTCGGGCATTTTTGTTGCACAGGAGCTTGCCTGGGATAATCAAAGGATTAAATTAAAATTTTCATTTCATAGAAAAGATTACAAAAACCCGGAGCTAAATGCAAGGGCAGATAAAATTTTCGGCAAGTCTGAATCAGAACGTTTTATTAAAGACTATAATGCAATAACGGATTGGGTGAGCGTAGATGTAAAATCTTTTTTTCCTAAAGCTCCGGTGCCAAAATGGTTTGCAATAGCAGTGGGCTATGGTGCTGAGGGTATGTTTGGTGCCCGAAGCAATATTGCAAGAGATATAAATGAAAATATAATATTTGACAGAAGTGATATAAAACGATATCGCCAGTGGTATTTATCACCCGATATCGATCTTAGCAAAATAAAAACGAATAGCAAACCCGTAAAAGTTTTGCTAACCTTTTTAAGTTCTTTCAAATTTCCTGCGCCAAGCCTGGAGTTTTCAAATGGAAAATTTAAAGGTCATTGGCTTCATTTTTAAATTTATCATCAACTATTTTAAATTCCAGCATGAAAAAAATAAGCTTGCTCTTTTTATACTCCCTTTTTTATTTTTCATCTTACTCACAAATGTTTAAAACTGATAATCCATTTGCTCACACCTACTCCATTGTAGCCAGAGATTCCGTAACAGGAGAAATGGGCGTTGCGGTGCAAAGTCATTGGTTTTCTGTGGGCACAGCGGTAAGTTGGGCAGAGGCCGGCGTTGGTGCGGTAGCTACGCAATCATTTGTAAATAAATCTTTCGGTATACGTGGGTTACAATTATTAAAAACCGGACTCACTGCTCAGCAAACCCTTGATAAATTACTGAGTGATGATGAAGGCCGTGAGGTTCGGCAGGTAGCAATTGTTGATAATAAAGGCAACGCGGCTACGCATACAGGAAAAAATTGTATTGCTTATGCTACACATATCAAAGGAACCGGTTATTCTGTTCAGAGCAATATGATGCTCACAGATAAAGTTTGTTCAGCTATGTCACAGGCATATGAAAAAAATAAAAATAAAGTGTTAGCAGAAAGAATGATACTGGCACTTGAAGCGGCACAAAAAGCTGGCGGAGATATTCGCGGTAAGCAATCTGCAGCAATCATAATAGTTCCTGCAACATCGGATGGCAAACCCGGGGATGAGCGAACTGTTGATCTGCGTGTGGATGATAGCCCGGCTCCAATAAAAGAATTGCAAAGATTATACAAAGTTCATGTTGCTTACGAGCATATGAATAAAGGAGATCTATATGTTGAGAAAAATAATATGTCCGCTGCCATGAATGAATATAGTGCAGCAATGAAGATGTTTCCTCAAAATCTTGAAATGCAATACTGGACTGCTATTACATTGGCTAACAATAAACAAATAGACAAAGCCTTACCTATCTTAAAAAATATATTTGCAAAAGATAATAACTGGAAAGAGCTAACCCGCCGGTTGCCAAAAGTTAATTTGTTAACGGTAGATATGGCAACACTTAAAAGAATATTATCCTTATAAACATCGCATGCCTTGCTTGAAATAACTCTTGTACATTTGAAGAGTTAATTATCCTTATAATTGTATTGATGCAGATACTTCCCCAATTATTATTTGTCTTACTTCTTGCCGTTTCTATTTGGGTATTTACAAAAAAGGCAAAGGAAATACGCAGAAATATTTTATTAGGTGTGGATGAAAATCTTAACGATCGGCCTGCGGAGCGATGGAAGAATTTATTATTGCTTGCTTTAGGTCAAAAGAAAATGTTTCGCTATCCGTTGGTTGCTTTTCTGCATTTTATTATTTATGCCGGATTTATCATCATTAATATTGAAGTACTGGAAATTGTATTAGATGGAATTTTTGGTACGCACCGCATGTTTGCCGGAACGTTAGGAGGCTTCTATACTTTCCTGATAAACTTTTTTGAGATATTGGCACTTGGTGTTCTATTGGTTTGTATTGTGTTTTTAGTGAGAAGAAATATTTTAAAACTCAAGCGTTTTATGAAGCATGATCTGGATGGATGGCCCAGAAGTGATGCTAATTATATTTTAATTACAGAAATAATATTAATGACGCTTTTTCTCACCATGAACGCAGCTGACAGAGCGATACAATTACAAGGAAATGAGCATTATCCCGATCAGGGTAATTTTGTTTTGTCGGGATTAATAGCCCCTGTCTTTCAAAATTTATCTGCATCAACATTAGTGGGTATCGAAAGAGCGGCATGGTGGCTACACATTGCCGGCATTTTTGCATTTCTAAATTATCTTCCTTACAGCAAGCATCTACATATTTTGCTTGCTTTCCCTAACGCCTATTATCAAAAGCTGGAACCAAAGGGCATGATGGATAATATGCCGAATGTACAAAACGAGGTTACCTACATGTTTAAACCTGAACTGGCCCCTGCCGATGCTCATGAAGCAGCACACAAATTTGGAGCAAAAGATATTTTTGACCTAAGCTGGAAAAATTTGTTGGATGCATACAGTTGTACTGAATGCGGACGATGCACTGTTGCATGCCCCGCAAATAAAACAGGCAAGCTTTTAAATCCTCGTAAAATAATGATGGACACCCGTGATCGCATGGAAGAAGTGGGAAGAAATTTAAATGCTAATAAAACTTTTGTACCTGATAACAAAACACTTTTACACGATTATATTACAACCGAAGAATTGCGTGCCTGTACAACCTGCAATGCCTGTGTGGAAGAATGCCCTGTTAGCATTAACCCTCTTGATATTATTTTAGAATTACGCCGTTCGCTGGTAATGGAAGAAAGCAATGCTCCAGCAGAATGGAATAACATGTTTAGCAATGTGGAGAATAATTTTGCTCCCTGGAAATTTAACCCCGATGAAAGAGATAAATGGGCAGAGGAAATGAGAGCGGAGAGTTGAGATTTTTTTGGTACCAGCTACAGTTTTTTGTAGCATCATCGTTCAGCCTGTCCTGAGTTTATCGAAGGATCACAATCCTTTCATCCGCATACCTTAGGGCAGCTTAAATTATGTTACACTGAGAATTAAAAGTCCGATTGCGCTATCGACAATACAAAAATTATAATTGACTATAAAAAGCCGGATTATCTTAACGACAATTGAAAATGTATATTGGTAATGGATTGATTTCTAATACCATTATTTTTTTATATTGCATGTAGTAGCGCCAATCGAACGTTGTGCGTAAGCTTATCGCATTATTCAAATACTTAAATTTTTATTTTATGATAAAAAGAAATTTCCTGAAACCAAATATGAAGTTTTATAGAACTTCTTTGAAACTATTGCCAGTCCTTCTATCGTTTTTAATCTCTGCACCTGGTTTTTCACAATCAGATACAGCAAAACTAAAAGAAGAAGTTATTGCATTAACCAATGTAGGATCATGCGGATCGGCTTATTATTTAGCTAATGGAAAGGAAATTGTTTTTATCTCCAACATGAGCGGCTCGCCACAAATATGGAAAATACTTTCGTCAGGGGGATGGCCTGTACAGCTAACAGCATTTGCTGATCCTGTAACCGCTATGTCTCCATCTCCCAAAGCAGATTTGATTGCCTTCCAGTTAGCACCCGGTGGTGGGTTGAATGCACAGATATATATTATGAAAGCTGATGGCAGCCAGGTGAAGCAAATTACAAAGGGTGGTAAAACCAATAATTTTTATGGTGTGTGGAGTAAGGATGGATCATTGCTAAGTTTTGGATCCAATGAACAAAATGTTTCGGGGGTGGATTTCTTTATTTATGATGTTGCAAAAGGTGGCTATGAGCTTGCCATAAAAAATAAGGGAACCGGTGGCGTAACAGACTTTTCAGGAGATAATAATAAAGTTTTAATAACAAGGCTTGCAAGCAGGGGTAGTAACGATCTATACTTGTATGATTTAAAAGAAAAGCAGGAAAAGCTGCTAACTAAACATGATGGCCCGGGCACTTTCTTTGGCAGGTTAACAAGCTCTGGTGATGTGTATCTTGGATCTAATAAGGATAGAAATTTACTTGCATTTGGAAGCTGGCAGAATGATAACATTCAAATCTTATCTGAAAAGAGCAATGTTGAATTTAATGGACTGGAACTAAATCATGCCGGTACTATGGCTATTTTAATTTGGAATGAAGCAGGTAAAAGTATTATAACCACATATGATCTAAAAGCTAAAAAAGAATCGGGACAGATTGTGTTGCCTTTTGAAATAATTGGAGGCCTTTCTTTTTCACCTGATGACAGAAATATTGTTTTATCCGGTACAGGTTCAAAAGAACCTTCTAATATATGGGTGTATAGTTTAGAGAATAAAAAATTTAATAAACTTTCAGACAGCCCTCATCCCGGCATAGACCTTAATAAACTTATAGTTCCACAATTAGTAACCTTTAAATCTTTTGACGGACTACAATTGAGTGGATGGCTGTACAAACCCAAAGGAACAGCTCCTTTTCCTACAGTGATCAGTTTTCATGGTGGCCCAGAAGGCCAATCAGTCCCATCTTTCAATATTACCGCCCAGGCTTTATTAAAAGAAAGCATTGCTTTTTTTATGCCTAATGTAAGAGGCTCAACCGGCTTTGGAAAAAATTTTGTAAATCTTGATAATGGAGCCTTAAGGATTAACGGTGTAAAAGACATAAAAGCCTGCTTTGACTATTTAATACAATCAGGCACTTCAAAAAAAGGTGCAGTAGGCATCATGGGAGGGTCTTATGGTGGGTACATGGTGATGGCAGGAGTTACCGAATACCCTGATATGTTTGCAGCAGGAGCAAATTTGTTTGGTGTAGTAAACTTTGAAACGTTCTTTAAAAAAACAGAGCCATGGATGGCAGCTATATCAACAGTAGAGTATGGCGACCCCGTTACACAGGCAGATATGTTGAAACAGCTTTCCCCGATACATAAATCATCAGTGATCAAAACACCATTATTGGTGCAGCATGGGGCCAACGATACTAATGTTCCGGTAATAGAAGCAGAACAGGTAGTAGAGGCTTTGAAAAAAAATAACATTCCTGTTCATTACACGCTTTTTCCGGATGAAGGACATGGATGGCGAAAAACAAAAAATAGGATCGTATCTACCGTTGAAATAGTTGATTGGTTTAGTAAATATTTGAAATGATTTTTATTTGTAGAAAAGCCTACGCACAACAAAAGTATCCATTGCAAAAGCAGGGCTGGACAATCAAACATCAGCTATTTGCAAGCACCAGCAGTGGATCGGGCTCGACATTCAATGTTTGGCTTAGTTCATAACTTCAACAATATATTTTCAATTGGGCATTTATAGCGGGCTGGACCACCAATGAATTCCCAGCCTTTGCAAATACTCAACGTTAGCGGTAAGCTTAGAACACCCTATAAATCCTAACAGATAACAATACTTGACAACAATGAAGAAACCAATTTTAATAACTTTGACACTTGCGACAACTTTTTTTCTTGGCTTCGCTTTTTGAGATCAAACTAAAATTCTTTTATTAATTACTAATTTTGACTTTTAAATAATCTTATCAAAAAACAATATGAAAATAAAATCTTCTTTTATAAAAATTTTAATGTTTTTGTTGCTTGTAGCCGCATTTAATAGCTCCGCATTTGCACAGCCTCAAAATTTTATTGAAAAAGATTCTGACGCTAAAGCAATAAAAATTGCTAACGATGTTATGAAAGCAAGTGGTGGCAAAAAGAATTGGGATGCTACACATTTTATTTCCTGGAATTTTTTTGGCAGCCGCAAATTGATCTGGGATAAATATACCGGCAATGTGAGAATAGAAAATGTAAAAAACGATACAAAGATTCTTGTAAACATTAATAATTTAAAAGGCAAAATATTTAAAAATGGTGCAGAGATGACCAATCCTGATTCTCTGGCAAAATATTTAGAAGAAGGTAAAAATATATGGATTAATGATTCTTATTGGTTAGTAATGCCTTTTAAAATGAAAGACCCTGGAGTAACATTGAAATATATATCAGAAGATACAACTCAAAAAGGCGTAAAGGCAGACATTGTGCGGTTAACCTATAAAGGCGTAGGCGTAACGCCAAACAATGCATTTAATGTATGGGTAAATAAAAAAACGCATTTGGTAGATCAGTGGTCATTTTATAGAGAAGCAAATCAACCCAAATCAAACTTTGTGCATACATGGGATGATTACCAAACCTTTGGGAAAATAAAACTTTCAGGCACCCGGGGTGAAAGAAAAATTACTGGTATCCGTGTTTTTAATTATATACCTGCCAGCGTGTTTACCTCGTTTGCGCCTTATGATATAAATAATTTCAAATAAAGTTTTTTTAAGTTTTATCAACGATCGTTTCTAAAGATATTACACATAAATTGATACACGTGAATTAGTATTTATTTGAATAAGTATTCTTTTATTATTTTTTTATTTTTGTCTGGAAGGCTAATGCTTTCAAAGCATACAGAATAATTGTTATTGAGATTCAATAAAGTCTGTTTACCTCTGTTATTAGAAAGCATATGCTTACAGAAAAGGCTGCTGCAATTTAATACTAAATAATATATGACATTTACAATAGCCATCTCTAAACACCGGGTTCCCTTTACAAAAAATCCCTGGTTACTAATATTTACTGCAGTATTCCTTTTCGCCTGGGCCAATTCACTTATCGGCACTACTGACATGAATAATTGGTTACTCGAAAATGCCCTGACTTTCATTTTTGTATTCCTTTTAATTATCAGTTATAAAAAGCATCAATTCAGTGACCTTAGTTATTTGCTTATTTGCATTTACCTGTGCCTGCATGTGTATGGATCTAAGTACACCTATGCTGAAAATCCTTTTGGGTATTGGCTTAAGGATGCATTAAATTTATCAAGGAATCATTACGATCGCATAGTGCATTTTTGTTTTGGCTTTTTACTCGCTTATCCTATGCGTGAAATGTTTTTAAAATGGCTTAAGTACCCTCCATTGGTATCCTGGTTATTGCCGATTGAAATAACACTATCAATAAGCGCCTTTTACGAAATAATAGAATGGGCTGTGGCAGATCTATTTTTTAAAGCACAAGGTGATGCCTATTTAGGAACACAAGGTGATATTTGGGATGCTCAAAAAGATATCTTTTTGGCGTTTTCAGGAGCTATTATTGCAACTACAATTGTTTCATTAATAAAAAAAGTTTTTAAAGTATATGAGGAGAGTTGATTTTTTTCAACGGTAATCTTAAACCATTCTTTTATGAGGTTTTTAATTCTTCTACTATTACTTCCGATTTCTTTGAATGCACAGCAGAATAAAGAAAGCAACTCTATTGTGGCTAAAGCAAATGCATTTATAAATTCTTTAAATGATGCGCAAAAGAAAAAAGTATTGTTTTCTTTTAATGAATTGAATCGCTATGAATGGCATTATGTGCCTCCAACTCAAATACCAAGACAAGGAATTGCAATAAAAGACTTAGCTGCAGATCAAAAGGAATCAGTGAATTTGTTACTGCAGGCTTTCCTTAGCAAAGAAGGATATGATAAAACAAAAAACATCATGGCACTGGAAAATGTGTTGCATGAGCTGCAACCAAATAATAATAGCCGGATTTCTGAAAATTATTTTCTAGCTATTTATGGCATCACTAAAAAAGATAGTGTATGGGGATGGAAATTTAGCGGGCATCACTTGGCATTGAACTTTACTGTAATAAAAGATAAAATTGCTTTTGCTCCATTTTTTTTTGGAGCTAACCCTTCAACAGTAACATCAGGAATGCAAAAAGGATTGCGAGTGCTAAAAGCAGAAGAAGACCTTGGATTTGAGCTGTTGAATTCATTAACACAGAGTCAAAAGCAGAAAGCAATTTTCCAGTTGGAGGCTTTCCCTGATATTGTAACCTCTAATTCTGAAAAAGCTACACGGCTAAACCCGAAAGGTATTTTTGCAAAGGATATTACATTTGATCAAAAAATAATATTAAATAAATTAATTGTTGCTTATCTCTCTTCAATGCCTCCTAAACTTGCTAAAATAAGGATGAATAAAATAAGAAGTGAGGATATAGATTCACTTTACTTTGGATGGGCGGGTGATGCTGTCCCTGGCAAACCTCATTATTACAGGATACAGGGAAAAACATTTTTAATTGAGTTTGACAATACTCAAAACAATGCCAATCATATTCATACCGTTTGGCGGGATTTTAATGGCGATTACGGACTTGATCTTTTGAAAGAACATTACCAAAATTCGCCTCATCATCACTAAGACAGATATTTTATTTGCCACTTTCTATAAATCGATTCACTAATTCCTGGTTTTCTTTTTTTCATCTGCCAGCTCGATCCATACCGGGGCATGATCACTTGTTTTCTCCCATCCGCGAACTTCACGATCAACGCCGCCTGCAACAAGGCGTTTGCTAAGGTGTGGACTAAGTAAAAAATGATCAATTCGTAAACCTGCATTGCGGCCATAAGCATTTCTAAAATAATCAAAGAATGTATAGATCACCTCGTCCGGATAAAGTTTTCGAATAGCATCTGTCCATCCCTGGGCTACTAAAGTTTTAAAAGCAGAGCGGATCTCCGGCCGGAAGAGTGCATCATCTACCCAACGCTCGGGCTTATAAACATCCAGTTCAGTGGGCATTACATTATAATCCCCGGCAAGTACAACAGGAACATTTTTAGCAAAAAGTTCTGCCGCATGTGCTGTAAGCCGCTCAAACCATCTGAGCTTATAATCAAATTTTGGCCCTGGTGCAGGGTTGCCATTAGGGAGGTAGAGGCAGCAAACTACAATCCCATTTACTATAGCCTCAATATATCGGCTATGGCTATCTTCCGGGTCTCCGGGAAGGGCACGACAAACTTCCTGAGGCTTCTCATGCCGGGAGAGAATTGCAACACCATTCCAACTTTTTTGTCCATGCCATATAGCATGATAACCTGCATCCTGTATAGCTTTCTCCGGAAATTTTTCATGAGGGGCTTTTAATTCCTGCAGGCAAACCACATCCGGCGAGGTTTCATTGAGCCAGCGAAGCAGCACCGGCAGACGTCCATTAACTCCATTTACATTATAGGTAGCAATTCTCATTTTAAAAGTTTACTCGTTTATAATGTGGTAAAATATAACCACGACTTAAAGATAATAATATGCAAGTGTATAAATAAATACTAAACACAACGCACTAATGTTTATTGCAGGAATAATTGTCCTATTTTTCAAAAATGAAAATACAAGAACATCCTTTTACAACTATCAACTGGGGCAAAATTGAGAAAGAGAAACATAACGGCGAAAAAGGTTTTGCACTTTGGCAAACAATTATGATGGGTAATATAAGAATAAGAATGGTACAATATTCTAAAGGGTATATTGCTGACCATGGGTGCAATAAAGGGCATGTTATTTATTGTATCAAAGGCAAGATGAAAACTGAATTACAGGATGGGAAAAAATTGAAAATAAAAAAAGGTATGACGTACCATGTGGGTGATAACAGCGAAGAACACCGATCTACTTCTAAAAAAGGGTGTATGCTTTTTATTGTTGATTAGCATTGGGTAGCGGTTCTCCAATAGGTGTGTTGTCATTTTCACCCAGGTGCTTTAATTTTTCAGCTGCATCTTTGTGTGTTAATATTTTTACAAGTTGAATAATGGCAGTAATTGTAAATATTCCTCCTATTACATAATTTAAAATATTTTGATTGGCATTCATTTTTTCAACAAGCCATTTTCCGCCAAAAATAAATACACAATTCCCCAAAAGTGTTCCTAACCCAATACCTATAATATATAAATTATAATTAGAACTTTTTGGCAGCAAAATTTTCTTTGTAAATAAAACAGTGCTCCATCCAAACCAAAATGGTATTTGCATTGGGCTGATGGCACTTAAACCAATGCCAAGTAAAAAGCGATGAATGTCGGGTAAATTATTTTCAACTTCTGCACCGGATTGATGATGTTTAATTGCCGTCATAAAACTACCAATGGCTAAGGCAACTACAATAAATAATGTTATCCATTCCAACCATTGAAACAATGTTTTTTGTTTGCGTATCCAGTTTACTCCAACGAGGGAAAGCCGGACATAGATCATCTCCGTTAATAAAGAACCACACGAAAAATAAATGGCATTTTTAATTCCTTCCTCCACACTTATCTTCATAGCAAGTATGTTAAGTGTGCCCATGGGCAGAGAGCCAAGAAAGCTAATGATCAAACCCCAATAAAATACACGTACCAGTTGCATATTGAAAAACTAAATTAGCTTTTCTTAGCTAATACTGAAAGTGAAATTTTTACTGTATTACTCAAAACAGAACTGTTTTTTCCTACACTAAAGTCTAAACGATTAATTTGGAATTCGCCGGTGAACAAATAATCGTCACCTTTTTTTGTAGCAGTAAAAGGGAAACCAATTGACTTAGAAATACCATGCATGGAAATTGTTCCTGTAAAAATAAATTTGCCTGAGGGTGCTTTAGCTTTATTTATCCTTGTTGATTTAATAGTTATTAAAGGGTATTTTTCTTCATTAAAATAGTCTTCACTTTTTAAATGGTTATCCCGTTTATCATTATCAGTATCAATGGTATTTACGGTAACTGAGACATTAAAACTACAGTTCGTCATGTTCCCGGGTATAAAAATTATATCGCCTGTTAAGCCGGTAAAATCTCCACCGGTGTTTATCCCAAAGTTTTTAATTGTAAAATGAACCTTGCTTTCTTCGCTTACCGGTGAATATTTTTGCGATACAGCAGAAAAGGATAATAGTAAAAATGAAATAAATAATAATATTCGGGACATGATATTTATTTATGTTGCTTATCAGATAAAAAACTCGATGTTACTTTGGGGAGTGATATTAGTAAAGTCGATGCTAGATTAACTTATCTGCTTCCTTTATTATTTGGTAATGTTTTGTTGTTGCCGCTAAAAATTTCACACCTTTTAAAAATGGCCAATACTTGATTCCCTGTTTATTATTATAAGAACTTATTTCATAAAGTGCCTTCCAATGCATTAATATTTCTTTATAAGCCTCAATCAATGTATAGCCTGTATCGTAAAAATGATTTGGCTCAGCTCCACAACCATTGTACTCAAGTATTGAAAAATTCTTTTCCGCTTTTAAGTCTTCAACAGATGTACACATTATATCGTACCGTCCATAAAAAAAATCATTCAGTTCTACACTAATCTTATCAAATATGCAGACCAGCCTATCATCAATTTCGTTTTGTAAATTAATGAATTGAGCACCCCGATTATGATTGGCTGCATAACTTAACATATATTTTTCACCCTTAGCTAATACTTTGTTGAAGTTTAATTCATGTGCAATTTTTAATTCAGCTTCTCTGATACTTGCTTTTGGGTGTAGTTTAATTAACTTTTGCAGCGTCTGGATTCCATCTCCTATTACCAGCAATGGAATCTTGTGAAGAAAGCCGGTTACATTGCCTTTTGACTGATGTGGATGGCGGTAATAAAACACACTAACTTCCATTGGGTAGGTGATCATCTCCTGTACAATATATTCCACCGGAACTTTTGTATGATAATTTTTTAATTGATCTATTGCATCCAGTTTCCTGAATAATATTCCCTTCCCCCCTACTTCGGGTTTTACTATTAAAGGAAAATTGATTTTATATTCCGGCAATTTTGCTTTTACCATCTCAAAATCATTTGCTGGTAATATATTAAATGTTGCCGGTGCAAATTGAGGTGGGAGCAGATCATGCATTTCCTGTTTTGGCTCGCCTTCCATACCACCAAAAGTTAGCTTGGGGTTACTTGGCGTAAAAAACCAAACCGAACCTGAACGAATAATATACCATAGCCAAATTGGGGTAAGCGGTGCATATAAAATTTTAAATGGCCAATGTTCCCAATCAGATAACCGTTTTATTAATCTCTTCACTTACATTTTTTCAGTCTGCAAAAATAACTTTTAATAACCTTAGAAGCCATTGCGTTCTTATCTGTAAAATAGTTTTTATATACCCCTTATAACAAATTTTAATTAAACCAAATTAAGAGCTGATAAGTGATTTAAAAAATATATTATATTCCATTGATATAACATAAATGTTTGCTGTATTTTAGCCAAAACATTTATCATGAGAAAACTACTGCTTATCTCCTCCTTTTTATTAATCGCTTTACAAACGTTTTCCTATTCACCAAAAAACGCTAGGGTAACAACTACAACCAATAATGTTCCTTTAGAAATGAAAGGAATAACTGTACAGGAATTTCTACTTCTTACCCCAAAAAAATACCAGGAAATTACCGGCAGGAGAATGACCTTTAAACAAAAAATATCTTTTTTTATATTAAAAGCAAAATTAAAAAAACAATTACCCGATGAAAAGGTTGAAGGCAAAAAATCAAACTTAGGATTATTATCATTGATTTTCGGGGGATCAGCTTTCGTTCTAGCACTTATTCCTTATCTAGGTCTTGTAAGCATTCCACTGGCATTAGCTGCAATTGTATTGGGCATTCTTGGTTTGAGTAAAAAAAAGGGGGATACTAAATCTATTATAGGACTGGTGCTTGGCGGAACCTTTCTTTTACTTTTTATTGTGTTATTAGCTACATTTTCCTTTTATTAATATAAATAATGGTTGTACCAACGATGGCAGAAATGATGGCTAACAATGAAACCCCCGAAGTTTTATTCTGGGTTGGTTGTGCCGGTAGCTTTGACCAAAGAGCTCAAAAAATTACAAAAGCATTTGTCACTATTTTAAATAAAGTTGAAATTAAATATGCCATTCTTGGTAAAGAAGAAATGTGTACCGGTGACCCCGCCCGGCGTGCCGGAAATGAGTTTATGTTCCAAAT
>MWVX01000274.1_pt1 | contig 15219 bp, 8 predicted proteins | sample 1047311 | NCBI WGS metagenome assembly MWVX01 (sample SAMN06349984, study PRJNA376086) | soil metagenome | isolation source: MtG-4 sample Antarctic (ecotone) soil | place: Antarctica | collected 2015-01-13 | reverse complement strand
TAAGATAAGGTGAAGCGATTAATCGCTTCACCTTATCTTATTATAACTGTTGAAATCTTTTAATTTATTGAGCCGCTTGATTTTCTCTTACACCCTTAAAATCATAAGTAATAAACAAGTTTAAGTCGTTTTCCTTTATATCGGCTTTTACGTCTTTGACCTGTGCCTTTAACGTTCCTCCGGTTGCCGCAATCGGCAAATTCATAGCAATTTGCTGTCCGCGCAAAATTGTTATTGGATTAACGCGATTGTTTAACGAAGTCTGCACAATTGGTGTAATTAAACCACTTAAAACCGGATTTATACCGTCAAGATTAACAGTTTCGATATTTATCAGCCCGAAAACGGTTTGCTGGGCTTCGTCAAATCGCAAATTCATATTTGCCTGCGCCCAGCCTTTGAATTGAACGCACTGTCCGAACAGCGATGTGCTACCGGTAAAAGCAAGCGGCGCATTGATTTTTCCGTCGGCGAGCCGGACGTTTGTTTGAACGTTGCTGCCTTCAGGCAAAAGAGTAATTTTCCCCTCACAGGTATTTTCCTGAAAGGCAATTTTCGTCGGCTGAAATTCGGGTTCAAAACGATTTTGACCGGTTAGGTTAAGCGGAAAGGCAGGCGCATTCATATCGCGGAAAATTGTTCCCAAAATCGTGTCGAAAAATTGTTGATTTAATGTCAGAGTCGCCGTTCCGGGCGGAATTCCGCTCGCGTCCGGCGCTTGAATCGGCGCCCCAGGAGTTTGCGCTGCTCGCGGCGCGCCCGAAAAATTATACAAAACCAGCACGCCGCCGATGACCAAACCTAAAACTACACCCGCCAGAAAAATTGGTAATTTGCTCATAATTTTTTGTCAGAAATTTTTCGGTTTAATTTACGGTGTAACCGAAGGACTTGCTGAAATTGTTGGACTAGCCGAAGTCGTCGGGCTTCCCGCCGGTTGAGCCGTCTTCATCATCTGCCCGACAACCGCCGTCACCGCGCTGAACAAAACGTTAACTTGTGCGCGGATTTCTTCAGGCGGGACTTTTCTGAAATCAGTCGGTTCGGCAAATAGATTCTGGTCAACATCTGTCTTAATATTGTTCATTTCGGTTACAACATTTACGGCGTTGACGCCTTGCACGTTGCCTTGAGCCGCTGAATTGGTAAACGAGCGAAGCGGCAGACCAGTTTCTTTATCGACGAAAATATAAGATTCAGTTTCTACTTTTCCGGCTTGCGATTGCGTATTTGTCGTGGCGGCAAAACGATATTTTATGGCGTCGCGTCCGCCAACCTTTTCTTCGCCGACTCGTTCGACGCCTTTCATATTTTTTACTTGATTGACGATTTGCTCCGGCATCATAATTCGGCGCACGTCAAAGCCGAGCGATTCTTGATTCAGTTCGGCATATTGTCTTTTCTGCGGCTGAATTATCAATTGTCTGCCGCCTTTGTCGAGATAAACAATTGTCTCGCCGGTCGGCAATTTGAATTCCATTCGTCTGTCCGCGCCGCTTCTGGCAACGTCAGCTTTTAAAGGCGGCAGAGGCATATTTTGGGCTCCGCCAGTTTCCAATTTCAACAAAACAGTCGCTTGATATTTTTCCGGTTCTTTCGTATCGATCATCGAATTGTTTGAGCCGGACAAATTCATATTAGAATCCGCCGACGAATTCGTATTCATCGAACCGGCAGTTGAATTAAGCGCCGAATTTGAATTTGTTAAAGCTGAATTACCGCCGGATTTCGGCTGTTCGCAAGCTGCTCCGAAGCAACCGGCAAGCGTTGCCAGAGACAAAGTCAAAATTGCATTTTTATTTAGAAATTTCATAATTTCCTCCGAAGATTTGAAATGATTTCCTAGATTATCACAAATTGCAATTTAATAAACAGGAAATTATTAAGCGGCGATAGAAAGTTCGATACTCAAACTTAATAACCGACTGCTTCACCGTCGCTGCGCGAGTCAATCGCGCCGAGTCGGACGCCTTTTTCGTCAATCATAATTCCGGTCGCTGAAGCAATGTAACTCGGTTTTTCGGAAAATTTATGTCCGAGAATTTCCAATGCCTTAAGTGTGTCTGACGACATTCCGTAAGGTTCATAGACTAGTTCGTCGGGAAACCATTGATGATGAATGCGAGGCGTGTCAATTGCCTGCTGAATATCCATATCATGGTCAATGACATTGATAATAGTTTCTAAAACGGCAGTGATAATTCGCGGTCCGCCGCGTGCGCCTAAGGCAAACCAGAGCGACCCGTCTCTGCGAAGAACAATCGTCGGGGTCATTGAAGACAGCGGGCGTTTTTTTGGTTGGATTGCATTTTTTTCGCCTTGAATCAAACCGAACATATTCGGTTTTCCCGGACGCGCGGCGAAATCGTCCATTTCGTCGTTCAATAAAACGCCTGTCCCTCGCGCCGTTACGCGCGAGCCGTATAAATCATTAATAGTATAAGTGTTTGTAACGACGTTTCCGTCCGCGTCAACAACCGTAAAATGCGTCGTCTCGGTCGGCTCAACACCGGAAATTTTGCCAGCCTTTATGTCTAAACTTTTCGATGCGCGCGCTAAATCGATTGTTGCTCCGCGCGCTGCGGCGTATTTTTTATCAATCAAAGTCGATGCCGGAACGTTCGTAAAATCCGGGTCGCCCATCCATTCGGCGCGGTCCGCAAAAGAACGCCGTAAACTTTCGGTCAAGACGTGATATTTTTCTGACGAAGCAAAACCTATTTTGCGCAAATCGTATTTCTCCAGCATATTCAAAGTTTGAAGTAAAACGATTCCGCCCGATGACGGCGGCTGCATCGAAATAATCGGATAACCGCGATACGTCCCACGCAAAGGCATGCGCTCTTTGGGCTGGTAATTCTTTAAATCTTCCAAAGTTATCAAGCCGTTGTGCGCACGCATATCTCTGGCGATAAGCCGCGCGGTTTCACCTTCGTAAAATTCGCGCGCGCCGTTTTTCTGCATTCTGGTGAGCGTTGCGGCAAGCTCAGGTTGTCTTAGTCGGTCGCCTTCTTCAAAAAATTTTCCGTCGTTTAGGAAAATTCTTTTACTGTCTTCATATTTTGTTAAATTTTCCTTATAAGTTTTGAAAAGATTTGCGAGCCGATGCGATAAGACGAAACCATTTTCGGCAAGTCGTCGTGAAGGCTCGACCAAATCAGCCCAGTTAATTTTTTTCGAACCGTATTTTTTGAAAGCTAAATCCAGACCGGCAGGCGTTCCCGGAACACCCGCCGCCCGATAACCGATTGTTGATGAGCCTTCGCCCTTTATGAGTTCGCCCTTTTTATTCAAGTAGACATCACGCGTTGCAGCCAGAGGAGCCATCTCGCGGTAATCAATCGCCGTGGTTCTGCCTTCTCGAAAACGAATCAGCATGAAACCGCCGCCGCCCAAATTTCCTGCTTCCGGGTAAGTGACGGCAAGCGCCAGTGCCACCGCAATTGCCGCATCAACCGCGTTTCCACCGCGTTTCAACACTTCAACGCCGATTTCAGAAGCGAGTTTTGATTGTGATGCAACAATCGCGTGCAACCCGCGAACAGGCTCGCGCGTCGCAGCATTAATAGTTATTTCCCTGGGAATAAAAGACAGGAAAATTGAGATAATAAAAAGATAGAAAGTAATCTTTTTGATTGATTTCATAAATGATTTTTTAGTACTTTCAGAAAATTACTTCGATAATACAATAATTTCGTTTTTGCGCGGTATAGATGCGTCAAAAAAACAATAAATTTCGGTAAATAATTTACGATTAGAGATTTTGTATTGGCAAATCAAAGTAATATGTTATAAAATTAGCTTTTACTATTGAGTAATCAGTTAAGATAACATTCTTGAAATTCCCAATATAAAGTTTCAGCAGTATTTTTCGCCGTAGGAGTTTGTAATTATTATGAAAAAATTAATGGTCGGATTGGTTTTCTTGTTAATAGTTTTTACAGCCTATTTTCCGGTTTCGGCTCAAATGCCGAGAGAATTGAAAAGGCTTTCGAGAGTTGCAAAAACTCCGGTTAAATTCAACAAAATTGAGGCTTACTCCGACGGTCGGGGTGTTTGGCTCGAATGGCAGATGGATTTGGAATCAAACAATTTGGGCTTTATGGTTTACAAATTAACCGGAGACCAAAAGGAAGCTGTCAATCGCGGTTTGATTTCCGGCGCATATATGGAAGCCGGCGAAAGGATAAGTTCCGGGCGAAAATATACATTTTTTGATGCTTCCGGCGATTTGAATTCTACATATACAATCGAAAGTATAAACTTAAACGGGCAGCAAAATTATTCCAGCAATTTTTCTCCGAAAGCAGTTGAGGATTTAAGCGCAATTACTGGAATTTCTTCGGCAGCTCTCAAATCAAACGCTAGAACCGCCAATCCGACGATTTTGAAGGCTGAAAAGGTTTTGCCGGCGGATTTGCAAACTGAAGTCAATCTAAATACACCGCAAGCTGATTCCACCAAGCAGTTTTGGGTCGCGTCACAGCCGGGCGTTAAAATTTCTGTCAAACGCGAAGGAATTTATCGTGTTACGCAAGCTCAGCTTCAAGCCGCCGGATTTAACCTCAATGCTTCGACCGCGCTCTGGCAGCTTTACGCAGACGGTGTTGAGCAAGCTATAACAGTTGGAAACAACGGTGATTATATCGAATTTTATGGTCGCGGACTTGATACGCTCGAAGCCGACGCGCAAACTTATTTTCTGGTTGTCGGAAACTCAAACGGCAAACGTATCGGAACAAGTGTCAGGCGTCCGATTGGCGGGCGCATTTCAGCCGGAAGCTACGCGCAGTCTTTTACAAAAAAAGAACGCTTTTTTTATTCAAGCAGCATCCTGAACGGGGAAGCGGAAAACTTTTTCGGTTCGGTAATTACTAATAACGGCGCAAAAATCAGCTTTGATGTAACAGGTGTTGATTTCTCTTCGCCAAATTCTTCACTCGACGTTAGTACTCAGGGCTTAACCGTATCTTTGCACCAGGTCAAGGTAGTTTTGAACGGGCATGAAATCGGGTTGTTAAGCGGAGAATTTCTCAAATTGTCAAAAGGACATTTCGATTTTCCAACTTCATTTTTGTTGGAAGGAACAAATATTCTGCAATTGAACTCAGTGCCGGTGTCGGGAGATGTAAGTTTATTTGACTCGGTTAAAATAAATTTTGCGCGTAAGTTTCAAGCCGAGCAAAATCGTCTGTCGTTTTACACGACAAATTACCGCGCCAGCTATGTCGGAAATTTTACGTCGCCAAATGTCCGAGTTTATGACGTTACTTACCCCGACAATCCGACACTCGTTTCGGGACTCTCGATTGAGCAGAACAACGGTTCTTACCGCGTTTTCCTGCCGGCGAGCAGAGGTCGCGTGATGTATGCCGTCGAAGACTCGGCGGTTTTGTCAGCCGATTCGATTATGGCAAATCAACCTTCGAGTTTAGCGACGGCAAATCATAACGCAGAATTGGTAATCATCACCTATAAAGACTGGGCAGCGCAGGCAAACGATTGGGCGGCTTACCGTCGCGCGCAGGGAATGAGTGTCGAAGTAGTAAATGTCGAGGATGTCTATGACGAATTTAGCTTCGGTGCATTAAGTTCATTGTCTATCAAAGACTTTTTGCGTTTTGCGACAGGTAACTGGCAAACACCGCCGAAATATGTTTTATTGCTGGGTGATGCCACTTACGACCCAAAAAATTATTTAGGCAAAGGATATAATGATTTTATCCCGACCAGATTTTTTGACACGGATTACACGGAAGCTGGCAGCGACGACGCTTTAACGGATTTCAACGGCGACGGTTTAACTGAAATTCCAATCGGCAGAGTTCCGGCTAAAAACGGGCAAGACGTTACGCATGTATTAAATAAAGTAACGTCCTTTGAGCAGACTGTCGGACAAAATGGAATGAGCCGCGGGGTAGCTTTCGTCAGCGACGCTTCGGATGGTTATTACGATTTTGTAGGTATAAGCAACCGAGTGCGCGGGCAGCTGCCGCAGAGCGTTCCCACCGTTATGGTAAACCGCGCCGAACAGGACGCACGCACCCGCGTGTTGAATGAGATAAATAAAGGTAAGTTTTTGGTTAATTGGTCGGGGCATGGAACGGCTGCCGATTGGGTCAGCCCGAGCGCTAACTTTTTTAACAAAAATGACGCTCTTCAATTGACGAACTCTAATCTTTCTATCTTTACGATGTTGACTTGTCTCAACGGTAATTTTATTAATCCGGATCAAACGTCGGCTGGCGACAGTCTGGGCGAAGCCTTGTTAAAAGCGCAATATGGCGCAGTAGCGGCTTGGGCTTCTTCGGGACTGACCACGGCAGATGTGCAGGAAATAATGGCGACGCGCTTTTATCAGCAAATGGGAGCGGGAAATTTCAATAGGCTTGGCGATGCAATCAAAGATGCCAAGACTGCAATCAACGGCGGACGAGATGTGCGCTTGTCTTGGGTTTTGCTCGGCGACCCGACTTTGAAAGTTCGATAGATTCGATGTTTTCGTTAAAAAGACGTGAATTGTTTTGCACAAAACAATTCACGTCTTTTTAGTTTCTAAACTAAATTAAAACCGCTATATTTCTTGTAACGAGATAATAAAGTTACACAATGCAACTTTACTTATTTCCCCCTTTAAGTCCTTGAAATACTTCTCGGCTTCTTCGAGAGCGACATCACGCTGACTTTGAAGGTCCGCGAGCGTTACCGCGATTGTCTTGTCCGGCGTAACGCCGTTGCCTTCGAGCGTGCGTCCCTTTGACGTAACGAATCCGATTTCGCTGATGGCAAGGTCGCCGCCGTCTTTTAATCGTTTGTGATTTAAGATACCCAAAACGCATCCGCATGATTGCGTACCGATTATTTGAGCGCGGTTTTGTTCCTGCATCGCGCCGGCGAATAACTCAGAAGTGCTTCCCGTTCCTTCGTTAATCAAAACTACGACCGGTTGTGAATAAAGCTGCCCGCCTTTTTTGCCTGCCTTAAACTCTTTCGGCAGCTTGTATAATCCGAAAAATGCCGAGGGAGGTTTGCCCGTTCTGGTGACGATATTTGCAAAGGGAATTTTGTCGTTGAAAAAATAACCGCCGATTTTCAGTCCGAGTTCACCATCGCCACCGCCGTTAGCGCGTAAATCTATAATGAGCCCGGGCGCGTCTTTAAATTTCACTAATGCTTCTTTGACTAGTTTATCAACGGGCGTTTGAAAGTGATTAAATTTGATATAGGCATAACCGGACGGCAGAAAATTAGCGACGAATTGCGGCGCGGTGGAAACGGTACGGCGCGTGAGCGTTACCTCAAAAGGCGTTCCGTCGGCGCGCGCTAGCCCTAGTTTGAATGGTGTGTCCGGTTCGCCCGTGATTAGCCTTTGATAGGAAAGAAGGCGCGTCGCACGCTCGCTCGACGACGTCCCTATTTCTCGGCGCGCTTCCGTCAGTGCTTCGGCGACCGGCTGTCCATCAACCGTCCGCACAATCATTCCCGGCTTAACTCCGGCGCAAACGTCGGCTGGCGACAGTCTGGGCGAAGCCTTGTTAAAAGCGCAATATGGCGCAGTAGCGGCTTGGGCTTCTTCGGGACTGACCACGGCAGATGTGCAGGAAATAATGGCGACGCGCTTTTATCAGCAAATGGGAGCGGGAAATTTCAATAGGCTTGGCGATGCAATCAAAGATGCCAAGACTGCAATCAACGGCGGACGAGATGTGCGCTTGTCTTGGGTTTTGCTCGGCGACCCGACTTTGAAAGTTCGATAGATTCGATGTTTTCGTTAAAAAGACGTGAATTGTTTTGCACAAAACAATTCACGTCTTTTTAGTTTCTAAACTAAATTAAAACCGCTATATTTCTTGTAACGAGATAATAAAGTTACACAATGCAACTTTACTTATTTCCCCCTTTAAGTCCTTGAAATACTTCTCGGCTTCTTCGAGAGCGACATCACGCTGACTTTGAAGGTCCGCGAGCGTTACCGCGATTGTCTTGTCCGGCGTAACGCCGTTGCCTTCGAGCGTGCGTCCCTTTGACGTAACGAATCCGATTTCGCTGATGGCAAGGTCGCCGCCGTCTTTTAATCGTTTGTGATTTAAGATACCCAAAACGCATCCGCATGATTGCGTACCGATTATTTGAGCGCGGTTTTGTTCCTGCATCGCGCCGGCGAATAACTCAGAAGTGCTTCCCGTTCCTTCGTTAATCAAAACTACGACCGGTTGTGAATAAAGCTGCCCGCCTTTTTTGCCTGCCTTAAACTCTTTCGGCAGCTTGTATAATCCGAAAAATGCCGAGGGAGGTTTGCCCGTTCTGGTGACGATATTTGCAAAGGGAATTTTGTCGTTGAAAAAATAACCGCCGATTTTCAGTCCGAGTTCACCATCGCCACCGCCGTTAGCGCGTAAATCTATAATGAGCCCGGGCGCGTCTTTAAATTTCACTAATGCTTCTTTGACTAGTTTATCAACGGGCGTTTGAAAGTGATTAAATTTGATATAGGCATAACCGGACGGCAGAAAATTAGCGACGAATTGCGGCGCGGTGGAAACGGTACGGCGCGTGAGCGTTACCTCAAAAGGCGTTCCGTCGGCGCGCGCTAGCCCTAGTTTGAATGGTGTGTCCGGTTCGCCCGTGATTAGCCTTTGATAGGAAAGAAGGCGCGTCGCACGCTCGCTCGACGACGTCCCTATTTCTCGGCGCGCTTCCGTCAGTGCTTCGGCGACCGGCTGTCCATCAACCGTCCGCACAATCATTCCCGGCTTAACTCCGGCGCGCGCCGCTTCCGAATCCGGCGTTACGTTTAAGACGACCGGTGCGCTTTCGATTTCATAAAGACGAATTCCCGCGCTCGTCGCCCGCTTATTTTTGCTTTCCTGCCGTCGGTGCGGCGAACGAACTCGCGTGTGTGCGTCGCGCAGCTCGCCGACCATCAAAGTCAGCACATTGTAAAGCTCCGCGTCGTTTGCAGCCCTTTCGACCATTGGGCGATAGCGTTCGCGCACCGCCTTCCAGTCAACGCCGTTAAATTTCGGGTCATAGTATTTTTCATTGATTGCCTGCCATACATCTTCAAAGATTTCGATGCGCTCTTTGGCAGGTAAAGTTACAATTGAAGAATTTGCAGAGCGCTTAGAGTTTTGAGCTTTGACGACGACGAAACTTGTAGATGCAAGTGCAGTAAAAAGAAAAAGCGATGTCGCAAATGTATTTCGCAAAACAGTGAATTTAAAAATCATTTTTCTCCTACGAATTTTGGTAATTATTAATTAAACGAAAGTTGCTTAGGGAAAATTTTCGAGCATACGTTTGCTTACTATTATAGATGCTTTGATTCAACGATGAAAGATTAAAAGATTTACACTTTTCGTCAATAAATAGACCCTTAAAGCCTGACGTGGTATTACCAGTCTTATTTAAAACGATTGAATATGTCTAAAACGGTGCAGTTGAGATTTTCGACAATTCGGAGAGGATTGCGGGCAAAGAAGTTTTGGTCAATTTTATTTTGAAGAGGCGCTAAATTGGGCAAACCGTTTAATTTGACTCTCGACTCTATAGGGTATAAACTCTTTATTTCAAACGTGGTGAGTTACGGCGACTTGCGACCACGAAAAATAAACGCTAAACAGCTAATGAGTTTCAACTGAATAAATTTTGAAGAAAACTCTGCGCTTGTTTAGGCGCGGAGTTTTTATTTTATGAAATTTCTCGATTTATTAAAAGAAAAAATCGTCGTCTTCGACGGCGCGATGGGAACGAGTCTGATGGCGCAAAATCTGACGATAGATGATTTCGGCGGCGCGAATTTTGAAAACTGCTCGGAGAATTTAATCTATACGCGCCCAGACGCCGTGTTGAATGTTCACCGCGCTTTTCTCGAAGTCGGCTCAGATGTTATTGAGACAAATACTTTCGGCGGCAACACGGTTGTTTTGCAGGAATTCGGAATTGCCGATAAAGCATACGACGTAAATTTGAAAGCCGCGCAAATGGCGAAAAGTATCGCCAACGATTTTTCGACTAATGAAAAACCGCGATTCGTCGCCGGTTCAATGGGACCGGGAACAAAGCTGCCGACGCTCGGACACATTTCTTTTTTAGAACTCAAGGAAAATTACCGCGAACAAGTACGCGGACTTTTTGACGGCGGCGTTGATTTATTCGTTGTTGAAACCTGCCAGGACATTTTACAGACGAAAGCCGCGCTCGCCGCGATTTTTGAATTTTTCGAAAAACAACGTTTAAAAATCCCGGTTATCGCCCAAGTTACAATCGAAACTTTCGGCACAATGTTGAACGGAACTGAAATTTCAGCTGCTTTAACCGCGCTCGAACCGTTTCCGATTGACGTTATCGGGATGAACTGCGGAACAGGTCCGCGCCAGATGACCGAAAGCATCAAATATCTGTGCGAAAACTCGCCGCTTCCGGTTTCGGTTTTGCCGAATGCAGGACTCCCGGAAGTCAAAGACGGCGCTATGTTTTACGACGAAACGCCGGAAAGTTTTACAAAACAGGTTTTGCATTTCGCGCAGGATTTTGGCACAAACATCGTCGGCGGCTGCTGCGGAACGACGCCGGAACATTTGAAATTGGTTGTCGAACAAGTCGAAAGACTTTCGCCGAAACAACGGAACCCAAATTTAATTCCGTCGGCATCGAGCATCTTTATTCAACAGCCTTACACGCAGGACAATTCGTTTTTGATTGTCGGCGAGCGCGTCAATGCATCAGGCTCGAAGAAGATGCGTGATTTGCTAGAAAAAGAAGATTGGGACGGGCTTGTTTCGCTCGCCAAAGAACAGGAACGCGAAGGCGCGCATATTTTGGACGTGAACGTGGATTTCGTCGGACGCAACGGCGAAAAAGATATGCACGAACTCGTTTCGCGTCTTGTAACAAATGTGAAAATTCCGCTGATGTTGGATTCGACCGAATGGCAGAAAATGGAAGCCGGACTTCAGCACTCGGGCGGCAAATGTATTTTGAATTCGACCAATTACGAAGACGGCGAAGAAAGATATTTAAAGGTTTTGGAATTGGCGAAAGAATACGGCGCGGCGGTTGTCGTCGGCACGATTGACGAAGAAGGAATGGCGCGAACGGCGGAAGGGAAAATGAAAATCGCGCATCGCGCTTACAAACAAGCCGTCGAATTCGGTTTTGAAGGACACGATATTTTCTTTGACCCGCTTGCGCTACCGATTTCAACCGGAATTGAAGAAGACCGCGAAAACGCGAAAGCAACAATTGAAGCAATCAAACAGATTCACGCTGAAATGCCGAAGGCGAATATAATTTGGTGCGTTTTAAATGTTTCCTTCGGCTTGAATCCGGCGTCGCGCGTCGTCCTTAATTCGATTTTTCTGCACGAATGCGTCGAAGCCGGAATGAATTCGGCAATCGTCAACGCTTCAAAAATTCTGCCTCTAAATCGTTTCAACGAACACGAAATCGAAGTCGCTTTGGATTTGATTTACGACCGGCGAAAGTTTGAAGGCGACGTTTGCACTTATGACCCGCTCGGCGAATTTACGACGATGTTTCTGGGCAAAACGGCACAGTCAATGAAGGTTGACGTTTCTAATTTGTCAACGGAAGAAAAATTGAAACATCATATTATTGACGGCGAAAAAATCGGGCTGGAAGACAATTTAAAATTAGCTTTGGAAAAATATCCCGCGCTTGAAATCGTCAACGATATTTTGCTCGACGGGATGAAAACCGTCGGCGATTTGTTCGGTTCGGGACAAATGCAATTGCCGTTCGTTTTGCAGTCGGCGGAAGTGATGAAAACGGCAGTGAAATTTCTCGAACCGTTTATGGACAAAGTCGAAGGCGAATCGAACAAAGGCGTGATGGTTTTGGCGACCGTCAAAGGCGACGTTCACGACATCGGCAAAAATCTGGTCGATATTATTTTGACGAACAACGGATATAAAGTCGTCAATCTCGGTATAAAACAGCCGGTTGACGATATTTTGAAAGCCTTTGAAGACACGAAATGTGACGCTATCGGAATGAGTGGTTTACTGGTTAAATCGACTTTGGTAATGCGCGACAATCTTGAAATTATGAACGAGCGCGGAATCAATGTTCCGGTTATTTTGGGCGGCGCGGCTTTGAATCGCAGATATGTTGACGATGAATTAGTTCCGCTTTATAACGGCAGACTTTTTTACGCGCGCGATGCGTTCGACGGTTTGCACGCAATGGATTTGCTGGCGCAGAAGAATTTTGCCACAGAGAACACAGAGAAAGTAAAAGCTGCCGCCGTTTCGACAGATGGCAAAGACAAAAAACCAGAGACCGAAAACCAAAGCATAATTCAAACTGTCGAAGACACAGAAGATTTGGTCGGTGAAGATGCCAAACTCGGCAAGCAGGCGGCGCGTGTTAGATCAAGAATTTCCGGCGATTGGACGCACACGACGCGCTCTAATATTTCGCCGAATGTCGAAATTCCAAACGCACCTTTTTACGGTTCAAAAGTGGTTGACGATATTGATTTGAATGAGGTTTTTTCTTTTATAAATGAAACTGCGCTTTTCAAAGGTCAATGGCAATACAAGCAGGGAAAATCGTCGAAGGAAAATTACACAAAACTTCTCGAAAGTACTGTTTATCCGAAATTTGCCGCGATAAAAGAAAAAGCTAAGACAGAAAATCTCTTAACGCCAAAAGTTGTTTACGGTTATTTCCCGTGTCAGTCCGAAGGAAATGATTTAATTATTTACGAAAACGACAGACAGACAGAGAAATTACGCTTTACTTTTCCGCGCCAGCCGCTTGAACAGCGCGGCGGAAAAAATTTGTGTTTGGCTGATTATTTTGCGTCCGTAAATTCGGGCAAAATTGATACGGTTGCATTTGATTTAGTAACAATGGGACGCAAAGCGAGCGAATACGCCTTGGAACTTTTCAAGAATGACAACTACACCGATTATCTTTTGTTTCACGGTCTTTCGGTAGAAACTGCCGAAGCACTTGCCGAAATGTGGCATAAAAGAATTCGCACCGAATTAGGTTTCGCACAAAATGATGCAGGCGAATTAGCCAAACTTTTTCATCAAGGCTATCAAGGCTCGCGATACAGCTTCGGTTATCCGGCTTGCCCGAATCTCGAAGACCAGACGAAACTTTTTGAATTATTACAACCTGAAAGAATTGATGTCGAACTTTCGGAGGAATTTCAACTCCATCCCGAACAATCAACCTCAGCAATTATTATTCATCACTCAGAGGCGAAGTATTTTAATATCGAATAACCGACTTTGAAAACATTAGTCTGACAAACAGATCAGACTTCAAATGAATTACTTTCGGCTGTAACTCGTAAAACTATAGCCATCTTTTCACTTCGAAGCAGCATTTGAAACCCCGCCGACAATGTAGCTGTCGCGCGCACGAATTACCAGTTTCGGGCGATTAACGCGCACTTTGATTTGTTTGCGCTGTCCCGGCGTTCCTTCGCTGTGCGGATAATAACCGATGCTGTATTGGCGGCGAAGCTCTTCGGCGATTCCTTCAAACGCACTGGTCAATCCGCCCGAAGTGGATTCGGGACGGAAAACTCTGCCTCCTGTCGCCGCGGCTAATTCTGTCAAATAAACTCTTCCCCGCGTATATTCTGCGCTCGAAGTGCCGTATCCGCCCACTCTCGGCAAGCCTAAAATCGGCGGCGAACTTAATACGCCGCCTCCGCCGATGCCGCGGCTGTTGAGAAAAGTGTTGTAATAAATCGGGAAAATCATCGCGTCGCTTTCTTCGGCTTGCTGCACGGTGCTTTCAAAACTGGTTTTATAGGAACTTGTATCAACGCCGTCAGTGAACAAAACAATCGCTTTTCTACCTTCGATTTTATCCAGACGTTTGCGTAGCGAAAAATCAACCGCGTCATAGAGCGAAGTTCCGTCGCCGAAACCGGTGCGCTGAATCGCTTTGTAAATTTTCTGACGGTCATTGGTCAATTCTGTTAAGACGTGAACCGATACGTCGAACTCAATAACCATAACATTGTCCTGCGGCTTTAATTGGTCAACAAAAGCAGTTGCGGCACTTTGAATTTCCTCGATTTTATAAGCAGTCGAAGGACTGACGTCAATAAGAAGAATAACCGTAAACGGTTTCTCCGACATTCCGAAATAAGCTACTTCCTGTTCGGCGCCGTCTTCAAAAATTTTAAAATCCTGCTGGTGCAGATTCGGAATGTAAAGCCCGTTGCGGTCATAAACCGAAACGGGAATCGTTACAAGGTTGGTTTCAACTTTTACGACATCTTCGTCATCGGCACTGGCGTCGATGGTCTTCGGCGTCTTGGTTGATTGAAGTACAGTTGCAGTTTCTTTTTTCTTTTCTTTTTTTGATTTTTTGTCTTTCCGCACATCCGGCGAAACTCTAATCGGACGCGGAGCATTCGGCGCGGATTCCGAATAACCGACAGAATCCTGACCATTCTGAACGTCCTGCGTCTGCTGAACCTGCGGTGTCGAGGTCGGCGCGGCGGGCGCGGATTTTACTCGCCTGCCCGACTGCGCCGAAGCCGTAATCACCGAAATGCCCAAAATCAAAAATAGTATAATAGTAAATCTCTTCATCTCAACTTCTCTCGTTTATGTTTATAAAATCCACGTTATACCGGTTTGATGCAGAAACAGCGTCCGCAGAATGTTTGAAAATTTTCTTTTTTTTAGTGCGTGTCGTAAGCCGCAATCGGCAAATCGGTCGTCAGTCCCCAATTTGTTACTTGAAGGCTGTTGTCCCTGCTTTTCAAAACGTAAGACGTGCCATCGCTCTCGCGCCAGACGGCAATGTCGGTTTTGCCATCACCGTCGTAATCGTTTTGGACGCTTGAATCTGTTTCCGTATTACCAAACGAATAAGCCAGCAGTGCATTATCGGAACTTTTCAAGATATACCACACAAGGTTTGAAACTGATGCGGTCGCGCCCTTACGAACAATGGCGTAATCGGTTTTTCCGTCACTATAGTAATCACCGGGCGCGGCAAAATCAGTTGAAAGTCCGAATTGACTGCCGAAAAAGGCGTTGTCTTCAGCCGTCCAATTGCGTCCTTTTCCCATAAAAAGTATTCTCCTATTCGGTTAGAATACTCGCTCTGAATCAGCTTAGTCTTAGCGGGGAGCAGTATACCGCGCCCACCTCAAGTTTTCCTCAACCACCCTCCTTTATCCTGTGCCCATCAACCTATCCCGCGGTTCTGCCG